>Ga0209611_10001905_pt1 | contig 36288 bp, 30 predicted proteins | sample S1TSphgellanicum_3_FD_187693 | JGI IMG/M metagenome (GOLD analysis project Ga0209611, IMG submission 187693) | Host-associated microbial communities from peat moss isolated from Minnesota, USA - S1T2_Fc - Sphagnum magellanicum MG (SPAdes) (version 2) | ecosystem: Host-associated > Plants > Peat...
TTTAAAATCTAATTAAATTTAAAATCAATTATTGAAAGTATCACTCACTTCAAAATTCATGGACATAGATTGAGATTAATGTAGTTGTCTTGCAACCTAATTGCATTGATGTGGGTTTCTATGGGTTTAATTAATGGACATCAAATCTTGGGTGTGAATTGCTAGTTTAATTGTTATCTCGTCTTGTACTAAATGATTTAACATTTGGGTAATGGCCAAAACATTGATGAAATTTTTATGGAGGTTTCTAGGTTGAAAGCCACAAGTTGTGAAGTTTTGGCCAATGTTGATCCAGAAGTAAAACAACTTTGAATTGGTGCGGCAACTAATAGTTGAGAAAGTTAGGGATTTTGGCAAATTCCCCTTTAGAGGCATTATCTTTTGTTGGGTAGTCGTGTGGTAAAGCCAAGTATTGTAATACAAAAGTTGAGCAAATGGCAAGAGACATGTGTTTTGAATTATTATAGCTATGTAGCAAACCCAATCAATGATTCTAATTTTTGTCATAAATTTGTCGTAGATGGGTTCAGAAAATTCACTATATTGTTAGTGTGGTTTTGGGATGTCCAAAAATCTATAAGGAATGTTAAGGGAGCTTTGCACCATATTTTAATGAAATTGGGATCTTGTAAAGTTCATGCATAGGCCATTGATTTAAAATGTTTTTAAGGGTAGGATAAGATTTTCCAGCAAGATGAATATATGATCTAGTTAAGTACATGATTGTGTTTACTCAAGAATTAAATGTGATTTAAACTTAGGAACATATTGTGTAAGCACGATTGGTGAATTGTGAAGGGTGTAGTCACATTATTAGGACCCATTCCCACCTCCTTGGTGCTTTGCTTAATGACTACTTATTCCAAAATATTCCCAAAATATGGATTAAGGATATTCCATTTGTAGGTTTAACAAAATCTTTAAAAAGTTTTTTTGACTCATAAAGATGTTGCATTATACATATCATAATAAAGATTGATTTGAATAATGTCCCAAAAATATGTCATTCAAAGTCCATTAAAGAGTCTTCTATGAGTTTTTCAAATGCTAAAAACACTTGTTACATTGTTTAAAAAATGTTTTTGAATATTCAATGTTCATTAGATTTGTTTCAAACTTTTTCAAGTGTTTCCATGTAATGTATTAGAAACATTGTTGGGTGAAAGCACACTAGGGTGGAACAAAAATGGCACATCATGATAGTTCGTTTTTAGTCCATTATGAAATAAAATACACTAGGAAAGTATGACAAAAACATACAAAAACAAGATACTTTGAATCAAATGGGCCATGTGGCAAAGTGTTATAACATATTTTTCCATAAGGATTTAAACATCTTTAACTTATTTTATGATAATCTTATACTTGAAATATGAACATCTAAATCATTATTTTCAACAAATGAAGGACTTGTTTTCAAAAGCTTCATACTTGATATACATATCAAAATTTAATCAAAATCTTTTCAAATTGTTTTATTTAATATCAATTTGCCACAATATTATATTACCATTGAGTCATTTATTCATAAAGGACATTATATCAAGGTGTATTGAGTCTATCGCAACCCTAGCCTTGGGCTCACGACCAGGGCAAGGGCTTGTAAGAGCGCGAGATAAGAGGGAGGCCCGGGAGACACATCTTACTCCCGGGAGTGTAGGAGAGTGTGAGAGAATGAACCTTCACACTCCCAAGGTAACTCCCACTTGGGGAGTTGGAGTCCTAGTAGACTCCCAAATTTTTAAGGAGCAATTTCAGGGGTCAAAACCCATTAAATTGAAGAGTTTTTTATATCATTGGAAAGCTATTGAAACGTAGATGTCTTAAATGGGCTCGCATCACCCATTTGAACATCTAAAACACAAGTTATGGCCAAAAGAAAGGCCAGGAGTCAAATTGGCAGTTTGATTCCCAACCACTAAAAGTCAAGAATTGCCCTGATTTCCTTGCGTGCAGGTGGCATGTGACATACCTTTAAAAAGATCTCAATGAGGCTATAACTTTGCTTTAGATCTTATTTCAATCAGAGGTCTACACACAAAGTTATGGGGCCCCAAAATTATGAAAGTCCCAATTTTGGGAATTTCAGGACTCCCATTTGGGAATCCTGAGACAAAAAGCCATTTGGATGTGGGCCTCGTGGAGAGGCACAGAGTATACTATAAAGGGGAAGGTGGTGATTTCCCCCAAGTCCAGGCCGTGCTGAGTCTTGTGAGTCCAAGTTTGCCCATGGTTCGTCCTAACACCAAAAATGCTCAAATTAAGCACTAACCAACTTGTTGCTTGGTTTGTGCAGGTTCGAGTGAGTGATTGGAGTGCTTGTCAATCTTCCTAGTCCCATCCCGGAGCTCCAGCACGCCCCTCTACCCCTGAAGTGCTAAGAGCTAGGGAGCATGCCCCAACGTTGTATTCTTTCGTTATTTTCATCCTAGATTCACATTTGAGTCCATTGAGGAGGTTGGGAGCACGTAAAAGTTCATTTAATTTATCCTTGACCAGACAAGTGTTTTTGTACAACTTAAAAGTCCATAACAAATTGAATACCAAAAAATTGACCATGAAATTTTAACACAATGTTTTGATGTATGAGTTCATTTTTGACATGTGTGCCATTTCATCATTTGCACATATCAATTGGAATAAACTACTATTGAAAATTTAAAAACTATGAAATGGACTCCCAAACATCCAAAGTGTAACACCTTAATGCACTTTCACCTTGTTGTATATGCTTACCAAACATTTTAAATATTGATTTGACTTAGCACTTTAAAAAGTGTAAAATTAAGTAGTTGTTACAACTGAAATGGGTCCTAATAATGTGGAAACACCTTGAAAGATGGGTACTAATGGTTTTAGGGAGCTAGGATGAAGGTGCCGATGGAGGACGATGCAAAACAAAAATTGTTGGAAGTTGAAGTGAATCTAAAACAGTTGGGGTTGACATAGTTGAAACCAATGCAGAACATTAAATTCTTCTTGAATTTCCCATTCCATGGGATGTTCAACAGAAGTGAATGTAATTTCTTTTGCTTTAATTGCACAAGCAATGGCATCTGCTCCACTTGTGCCCATGCTAACCATAAGGACCACCATGTTGTTCAAGTAATGAACATTTATTGTGAACATTTAGATCACATGGGTGATGGGTTTTATATTGATATTTGATGGGGTTTCACAAATTGCAACCATGTTAAGAGTTCATGAAATGTAACAATTGTGCATGAGAATTCATGATCCATGTTTTGTAAATTCAATGCTCCTCTTACCATGTGACATGATTCATGTGTCCAAGATTCAGAAGGTGCAGGACATCACCAATGTATAGACCTACATCATTAATATGCATAGATCTCTCCTTCATGGTGCAATTAAAAACAGTACAAATTGTTGTTATGAAAAAATGACTTGCTTAAAGATTGGCAAGAGTTGCTTTGGATCACTTTGCATTAGAGACCTTGTCAACATTGATACAATAAAAAAGAACGATGCAATCAAAGAGGGTATCATAGCTATAGTCGTCCTTTGCATGGAACTAGGAGTCATCACATGAACTGAAATGTCATTATAGTTTTCTGCAACCCAAACATGAGTTCCATGATCTTTAGTAGTCAATTCAAGAAATTCATGGTAATCATGGCCACTAGCTTAGTATTAGTCATGCCATGAAGACTTATGGGTTGCAAGTTTGGAATAACTGCATAATGTCGAACTCCCACAATTAACATCAACAATTCTTCATTGATTTATCACTGTGCAAACCACCACCACATAATTCCATGACCAACTTCTTGCATGGTTCACCAAAGAAATGGAAAGGGGTTCCTCAAAAAGCTTCGCTAGTTGGGGGCTTGACATTGTAATGATCATTGGGTGTAACGGTTAATTGACTTGTAACACCAATTGATCATCCTTGATAATGTTTAGATGTACTTGTGATTAGTCACAAGACTTGTACAATTGCAACAACCTGAATAAGTGCCTTGGAGGATTTTTCAAACAATTGGGAGTGATTAACTTCATTAGGTTTGGGAAAATTGTCATGAACTTGATGAGCTCTAACATAGTGTGCATATGAACCTTTGTAGATCACTAACGGATTTGAAGTTCTAAATAAGATGTATGTATGGTAGTAATTCCTTTCTCATACAAGAGCATGTTGTTTGACCAAAGATTTTAGCTAACATTTTTTCCCCTCCAAACTTTGGGAAATCCACCTTCTTCTACTGGAACTTGGTGACGACTTTTTTAACAAGCCTAGAGCTTGATCTGGATAATTTAGAATGGACCTCTACATGTGGGCTTCTTGCTACCATATATGCCCTTGGTGAATCCTCAAAGTAAGATTGATTGAATCCTTGGTAAGCACCCAACCACATATTGTTTGTCTTTTCCTCAAAAGTCTTTCATCCTTTGTTAATTTTATTTTCAACCCACATACCCATCTTGAATGGGTCAATTAACATGCAAACAATTTTTTTGGCAATCATACATGTGAACTTTTTTTTCTAGTAAATGTGAACCTTTTTTAATTTGTGCTTTGATGTGTGGGTTGATGTGAATCAAAAAATAACAAATCATTTGGATTATGATGTTGTTTACGAATGGTCGTCAACAATGTTGAAAATAAGACTTTGCAAGACTTGTTTTTTTACCAATATTCAATGGAAAATAATAATAATAGGACAATATTGATAGATAATTTGATTATAATATTGTGCCAATTGATAGGAAGTTCCCATAAGTATTATAATATTGATAGAGGACAATTTATAGTATTACTTGAATTTTCATAGGAGGTATTGCCAATGCTACATAGGAAATGTCTTCAATCTTGCATGGGTAGATATTTCAAATCTTATTTAATAAAGGAAACTTTCCCTATTTTAAAATGTTTGAGTTATTGCTTTTGATTTTTTCATGGGAAAAGTGTCGTTCATTACATAGACTTTCCCTATTTCAGAGTGTTTAAAAAATATTCCCTTTTGATTTTCTCATGGGGAAAGTGAGTAGTTCATCACAAGATTTTGCTCTTGACCAAGGAAGGAAAGTGGAAAATTCTCCTTTTGTTTGACCATTTCCTATTACACTTTAATTTTGATGAATTTGTGAAGGAATAACGTTTTTTTCCGCAAAGGTAACATTATAATGCTCCCACATCTTGCTAGAACAATATGCTCTTTATTAAGGTTTCATACAATGAAAAAGTTTTAAATGACAATTTGTTTCCCATTGACATCAAATCCCATTACACCCAAAAATTTTATAAGGTAAACTGTCATATTGATATGTTAAATATCATTTTAGTGAAATGGATGAACATTGTGATTCAAGAGCATTTGTAAACTACACAACATACTAAGACACACGTGATACATTTGAGTGCGAAAATTTGGACAATTCTCAAACTTCATCAATCTCCTAATCTCTTTCTTATTTTACTTTCCAATTCCAGTTTGTTGAAGTTAATAATGTGAAAATTGAAAATGAAAAAAATGAACATTTCTAGGTTTAATGTGCAAAGTCTAATTGTGGTCTAGTCTTAACAAGTTGAAAAGCTTGAGATGAAAGTCCAAGTTCCATAGTGCACTTGTTGACTTTCAAACGCACCTCACGCTCACCTAAGACCTTCCTTTTGGGTTAAGAGGCTTCAAAAGATGTGTTCAATGGGGGTATTAAGGGAATTGATGTGGAAGATGGAAGTTCATGGCCATTTGTCGCTGGCTTTGGTCAAGGACTTTAGCAATTGTAGCTTCAAAATCACACTATATATGAATCAATGTTCTTAGATGGTTACTTGACTTACTATGGAAGGAGCTCATAGTGTGAGCAACCTTTTTGTTAGGTGGTAAGTTAACAAGTTTTGTGAGGCCTTGTTCCACTTGGTAATTAGTTTTTTTGGTGGATGATTCAAATTGCATGATTGTATCTCAATAATTGATTCATTAAAATTTACATTGACGGTTTTTAAAAAAAGGTCGAGCCACCACGTTGCTACATGTCCGGCCTACGAAAAAGGTTGTAATAGTGCCCTAGCACATAAAAGCCATTCAAACAACAACCTAGATCCATAATTATAACACTGAAGGTGCATTCACACCTAATGTTAAGTCAATGTTAAGTGAAAATCTAGGTGGCATTTTAGGTGGCACACAATGTTAAATGGGTGATTGTTTAATATTAAATGAATGTTAACTTAACAAAAAAAAACTTCATGCTAAATAGGTTTAGGTCTTAAATGATTAGCTTGGTGTTAGGGAACTTAATACTGGGGTCCTTAACACCAAGTGTGAATGCACCTTTATATACGATTTAAAAAGGTCTACACTAAGAGAAAATTTTCACCTATTTGTACATTTAGTTCTGAGAGAAAAGAAATTCCCCTTCATGTTACATATTTAATTATTTGTGACAAACCTATCCCTCATTCATAGGCCCATGTTTGGCCTTATATTAGGTACCACAAAGGAAGCGAGTTTCATTCGTTGCTGCCATGGACGACGACGACACAGGACGATGCGGAGCGAGAAACGACGACGACGATGACCGAAGGTTCGCGTTTGTTCGATTTGGACAGAGAACGCGTCTTTCTTCGTTTCTTCAATGGATGATAACTGTTGGTCCTCCGACTTCATACTCTTTCCTTCGGTCTTCGTTGCCTCTTTCCTGTTGACGCTGCCGACGCTTCTTCCTGTCGCGCGCTCGCTCTCTCGTGCGCTCTGTGCGGCGCACTCGAACCCGCCGTGCTGGTGATTTTTTTGGCTGAAAATTTGGAGCGAGAAGTCATCAAACGTAATAAGTCAAAAGAGAACTGAGGATCTGTCCAGGTAAATTTTCTTTTAGTAGAACGCGAAATTCTTGAGAAAATCAATCTTGCTGAGATCACCAGTGCGGTTTTGTGACGGAAATTGCTAAGCTGCAGCAATGAGCGCGAAGTAAAAGCTCTAAACAGAGGTACAGACTAGGAGCCTAGAGCTCTAAAAACCTAGAGACTGTGCTACAGAACGGGAGAAGCAGCAGCTGATCAAGTACATCTAGGATTGCTGTTTTGGAGTTTAGAAAAATCATCTCCACCGGTACCATGTATGTAGCAACAGTTTTTCAAAGTCTTGGAAGCGCGGCCGTTTCGATCAATTCGGACGTGATCTGGTTCAAGGATAGGATTCAACTTCGACTGCGGCCGGTAAGAATTCTCTGACCAGATTCGGGCTCTGATGATGTACTTCTCTCATGTTCTAGATCGCTATTCAGGTTCTTGTTGGTTCTCGAGCTTTTTGGTCAAGAAGAAGCCGTTTTCTCAAAAGCTTCTGATGAGGTCTTTGTCTCTGGAGAATATTGCAGGTTTGTTGAGTGTCGTGACTGCAAGGTTTTGATTACTGTGTGAATGCTAGTTTTCAGGACCACTTTTGAACATTCAGCAGTTCTATGAACTCTCTCTCTCTCTCTGTTTCCACAATTTCGACAGGTTCTTGTTTTCAACAGGTTAACTAGCTTTTGAGGGAGGCGCTGCACTTGGAAATTAGGAACCCGGAGGCTGCACAATAGCAGCATGAGCAAGTGCAAGCAGGCATGATTCACAGTGAAGAGGCGAGTGTTTGCCATTGCAAATCCATTCATAGTTTATGGTATATGCATACCTTGTATGTGTAAATTTGATCTCTTGTGTTCAAACTTCAAACCTTGTCACTGCACTAGCATAATAGCCTACTTGGAGGAATCGGATCATCTTTTGGTCTCTGCAAACAGGGGAAATGCAAGCTGTTGGTTTCAGGTGCAGAAGAAGATCCCTTAATGATGTCACAACCATTTCAGTTGATGAACTAACTAACCTTCAGTTGAAGCCCAACTTCAACCTCCCTAATCTGAAGAGTCAGTTGCAAGAATTGCTGCACTGCTAGGTATACTTGGAGGGTTTTTCTTTATGATTGGGGTTAGAGCTTGAGATTAGAAAGTCTACCATATATGGCCAGAGATGAACTGCTTCCATTATTTCCACCAACTATGTCATCTCTGGAAGAAAACATTCCAGCAATTTGAGAAGTAACTGAGTAGAGCTTAAGTAGAGCTTTTCCAAAGTTTGAGGATAGGTTTTTCACTGTTCAATACAATTGGTATCAGGAACTGGAAGATTGAGAGAAGATTTATAGCGACAGTGGCAAAAGTTTTGAAGGGAGAGAAGCAGGGTTGGATACCAGGAACAAGATGCACATCCTCAAATTAGGGTTAGCATTCAGTGTGGTGGCATGCAAGTGAGAAGGTGGAACAGAGGCTGGCATTGCAGATGTCTAATAGCTCCTAGTTTTGCTGCCGACAGCATGGAGATTGTATCTGTGAAGAGGATTGGACCAAAATGAGAAGTTTGTGTGTGCATCTTGTCCATGTTAGGCTCATCTTGAATAAAACTTTTTCTGGACTGAGAGCAGTTTCTCTTGGTTTCTGAGAGAAAGAGACCTTGGCAGTTATATTATATTTCAACATCAGAAGTAGCACTATTGGTGTGAACTTTCAGGAGGAGGAGGAGGAGGAGACTGAGTGGGCTTTCCAGGAACAAAAGCAGAAGAGGAGCCTAATCCATAGAGCTGCCTTGTGACATTATCCAATGAGCGTAGATGTGTATCCAATGATTACCGCCACTGCTCCACCTCCTTTTACAAAAGATGCATACTGGAGAAACTGTGAAAGGCCTGGAAGGTTCCAAGACTGGACTCTTCTAGGCATTGCTCTTTTGGCGGCCATTCCATTTGTGTGTGGAAATCTTGTCATCTTTTGGCACAGAAAGAGGAAATACTTTCGGGCTCAAGGGGTTGATCTTGTTCTAGCAAGCTCGACTGCTGGTCTTATATGGTTAATTTCAGCTTTTGTAGTGAACCAGCATTTCAAAAGACAGAAGGGGAGCTTTTTCAGCATCTGTCCATTATGGTCTTTTTGGCTTCAGTTTACCCTTGGATTCTGTTTCTGGCTCTCATTATTGGCACTCAGATTACACCACCTTTATCTCCTTAGCGCCCAGGAGAAGCAGATGGAGGCACTGCAAATTTGGTTGTTTTACATCCCACTCTTGTTGACTCCTTCAATCATCTTCTCTCTGTTTGCCACTGTTTACGACGCCAGTAAGTACATAGAGTAAGTCTCGATCTCTCTCTTTCTTCTGAATGGATGTGCAATGTTTGTCATGTTGTATTCAATGTTGTTTGTACCCTTTCTGTACTGGCTGTTCTTCTCATGCATGTTACTCTCAGGACATGTTGGTCATGGTAATAATGTAATGTTATTCTTATGATCCAGGATGGGATTTCTCCTGTATTCTCTTTGTTAACCCTGTGATTTCTCCAAGTATTGAACTGCCTTGTATATAAACAATATGCACAAACACAAATATCTCACATGTCTCTTTGATTTGCAGGGAAGATGATATCTTTAAATGCTCACTGGCGAATAAGAAATGGAAGCTTGCCACATTTCTGTTCCTAGCACCACTCTACTTTGGTATCATCCTCTTCACAGCATATCGTTTGCGAGGGCAAAGAGATGTGGTGCTAAACAGAGAGTACCGCCACACTAGCGAGTATGCTTCATCAGCTTTTGTTCTTTATCTGTTGTCAGCATCCATTTACTGGTCTGATGAACAAGACAATGTATATGGGCGTTGCTTCTTAACATTTTGCTTCTGTACTCTTGTTTTCTTCCATTTTTGGGTGCGGATGGGCTTCCCTGTGTATTTGTGCATCTTCAAGCCTGAGTCAGTAATGGTTGCTTATGAAAATCGCTTACGGCAACATGGGGCACATTGCTTGGATAAGTTGCAAAGCTTAGGTGGAATTCGTGCTCATGTCAGTCCAAATTCTAGAAGTTCATCATTCCAGTTTCAGATACAAGACTTTGATGGGATTGTGGAAGCAATTTCACAAGCAAAAGCTGATATTGATATGTACAAGGTAAAGATCTGACCTCAAACTGTGATCTATCCAAAATACTGTGAAGACCAGTAGTATTTATTTATTTATGTAAACTCCAAGATCATTGATAGTGAGACTTGCAGTTTCAAACTTTTTGTCCTGCGTTGTGATTTGCATCTCATTTTGGGAATGGGGGCAGGAAAAGGTACACCAACTTGAAGAAATTAAAAAACAGATCCTCAGCTCAGTTGAACAGCAAGAGGATGTCAAAGTGGACCCCAGCAATGCTCCTGCAGCCCCCAGTCCTGTCACAGTAAGTTTCTGCATCTTAATTGACTAACCAAAATTATCAGTGCTGTGCAACAATATAGAACCCACCTCATAACAGGAGAGTGACAAGGGCTTAATTTTTTTATAAAAAAATTTAACTCAAGAATTTGACGACCTAGTTAGTCAGTAGACCAATCAGAAACACAATCTAGGGTGAAAACTCATCTTTAATTTGACAAATGAATACCTCTGAGTTCATTACTGTCAGATTCTTAGTGAATGAGATTCAGATGATTCTACTTGGATACAGTGTACTGCTTCTCCATCAATGTTTGGTAGTCTAGGTGTGATCTTTGTTATGAAGCCTTCACATATCATCTGAATCCATTGATGTCACTTTCCCTGTAAATGTCAGAATGTGCACACCTGGAATTTCCAATTCTGGCAACACAAAGCATTTTTTTAGCTCAGGCATCCATCCATGATTTCACAATGGAAATTAGATGCTATCTTATGCCAATGGGTAAGTCATCATTAGAGCAAACAAAGTTAGAAAAGCATGGACTTTCTGTGGAATATGAATATGTTCACCAGTGGCTATTGAGTTTGCCCATCTAATTTGTAACTTGTTGCTTTCTCTGTTGGGTTTGAGGCCAGGTTGTAGCAATGTCTGGAGGTGAACTTCCCGATGATTCTGAGATACACTCCATTGAAGAAGGCAACATATTGGTGCCTTCAGTAAAGTAGGTACAATTTTGGGTTCATGAGTAGCACACCTGTATCAAGTCCTGTGTTGTTGAATCAAATGAAGACAACAAAACTGGTGAGAACCCCTGAAGAAAGTGATAGTTTTTTAGACCTAGGATTTTACCGAGCTGTGTATGTCCATTTGGTAGTTTCCAGCATTTTCATGCCACACCTGCTGTTCTTGTATTTGTTTGCCTGTCATTTAGAATAGACAATTCCAGTTTAAAGTTTCACTTTTAGTCTGAATGTGATATGGTTAAGTCCTTTTGAAGGTGTGTGTCATTTGAGATCCAGGAGGTTGGATGGAGGGTATAGGATGGACTGTCTAGATGATGGGAAGGCCTTTTGTGGTAGAGGAATGCTGGAATTGGAGAAAGTGGAACTAGTTTCACAGAAACAACTGAGCCAATTGATTCTCTCTCTGAGGATAGAGATGGAGCAAGGTACGACACAAATTTTGGTAGAGTGTGGAGTAGTCTAATTATACTTTGCATTCATACTTGCCAACTGCTTGGGAGAAGTAAAAACTATTAGAGTTCTTGAACCAATGTCATACATAAGGTGCTTGGTGGTTTGATAAAACAACTGTTTGCAATGCCCATGTACAGAACTGTTGAAAATTAATTTGCTGTGCAAAAGTTGGATAATTCCATACAAGAGCAGTCATAAGAATGAGCTAAACAGAAAAACAAACACCTCTCTTTGCATATTATAAACACACTCTTTCTTGAGGAAAGACAAAACCTTTTTAGTATAACTCACAAAGTATCAGACCATCACCTCCATCATAAATGGCAGTTACTAGCTGCCATTACTACCACAACTTCATGAGCTTCTAATGCAGTATCAATAAATGTAAAATACTTGCTCAAAGTTTTAGGCATATTATATGAAAACTTGTGTGTCTTCAGTTTCTGCTGCATTTCTGCAAGCAGTTTGGAAGATGTAGGACTAAATCATGATGAACAGATTACAACTGTAACTTTGAATAAAACTCAGATATAGACAGTGCACTCAACAATTGACATATACCATACCTATCTGGTTATACAGCAGAGATCAAGTTAACCAAGGCTGTCTCATAATACCACAGGGTTCCATTTTATGGTTGGTCATACAAACATTGTCATGTATCATCATAAGAAACATGGTAAGAAGTTCGACAACCTTGAGCTTTAGGGTCTTCAGCTCCACAACAATCATAGAATTTGGCAGCATAAGGAGGATCATTTGGACCCAATTCATAGTACCTTCAACAAACATACATAGCCACACCCACAATTTGTGAGGTTTTACATCAGAACATGAGGAGGCTTCTTCCTTGTCTCCTATGGACCTTCTTGCATTGAGTTACAAAACTGTGAAGTTACAAAACTAAATCATACAACCTAGAAGAATCAAACAGACTTCTGTGACTGATGTTGCTGCACTAAGAGAAGAGAACTCATGAGCAGGTGAGAAGACACTAGATCTCAAATCTGTGTAAGCACGTCACATGCATCTCACCATTCTTTAATGGACAAGACCTCACAACCCATAAGTCTCTAAATCCTCAAACCCTGACATCCAGCCTTGCACCATGAACATATCTTCATAAGTACTCAGAACTTCTCCATTCTAACAATTTAAGTCAACCCAAATAGAATTGAGAGATGATCTGAAGAAACAGGTGACTAGAGATTTCAGATCAAATGACCTAAAAGGTTGTAAAGATTTCAGATCACATATTGCACAACATAAAAGGTGATTTCTGATCAGACAACACATCAGGAAAAACGGAAACCCAACCCTAAAGCACAGAGAAAACACAAACAAAACTGAGGGGCAGTTTGAACAAAAGTGGCAGAAATGTGCATGTGCAGAGACCTTCCACAGCTACCAAGACATCTGCGAAGTCATCAGCTGGCTGGCAGTGCGTGGGCATCAATGTCATACATCAACCAGGAGTACTGAGTTTATGTCACAATACCAGCAGTAAAGAGAAGACAGCCATGATACAGGCTAGCTCAACAAAAACCTTAAAGCAGAGAAGGAGAAGACCAAGGAAAGAAGAAACAGGAATACAAAAAAAAACGAGATTAGAAGGAGCTTTGGAAACTTCTGTGAGGAAAGAAGAATTTCTTCTTGCTGCATTTATAAAACCCTAGGCTTCACTGAATTTTGATGCAACTTTCCAAGCTTCACAAAGAGAGACTGCACCATGAAGAATATGTGTAGAATGACAACATGATTAAGGCAGGGCTCGAGAGATGATACATCAGTTCAGAGAAAAATTCTACATAAAATGAGTTTTACTTACAAATGGCATCTGATTTCCAGCTCTCTCCAATTGACAATTTCATGCTTCTCTAATGGCAGGGCGGGAGCTTTGGAGCAGAGAACTCATTACCTTTTCTGGTCGTCATGGCGACGAGAGACAAAGAATGCAGGATGGAAGCGGCATGAAGATGAGGTGTTGGAAACTTTGCTGAAGCTCATCTTGCAGCGTTGGCAAATACTTGTTTGCTCGGGAGGCGACAAACTCGCTTCCGCCATCATCATCATCAACCACAATACATCCCTCTTTCCCCCTTTTGCAAACACTCTGAATTCCAAAAAACTCACTTCACAAATTTCGCACCTTCAGATAGAGGTGTTTCGGAGGCTTAGGGTTTGGAGAATAGAAACCCTAACGCTTCTTCTTCCAATTCATTCTTGGTGCAAGACGTGCGCAGCAGCAACAGATGTTGCTCGAGAGACATACTTTCATCGATCCTCGAGGAGTCTTTCGCATCTCCGACCGTTTCCTTTTGCCCTTGATCATGTTTCTGTTTTGAAACCTCTGGATTATCGTCATCCCTGAAGAAGAAGAAGAAGTGCTTCCTGCAAGCACCGTGGCTCGTCACGATTTGGAGAGCTGATGGATGATGAGACAGGAAGTTTTGGATCTTTGCTGAGAAATGTTGCTGAAGAGAACTGTAAGACAAGCAACAGGTTCTGATAGTGGGAAGCGATGGCAACAACTATAGAGATAGGGGAAGAGGCATTGGAATTTCTTGCAGCGAGCAAGGACATCGGCGATGTTGAACTGGAAGCTCTAGCTCGTGCGGCTTTGTCTGTGTTACTTGGCGCCGAGAGGGAGGACACTGCTCTTGTCGACCCTGTTTTGGAAGAAATGAATGTGGATCTCATCAAAAAGCTGTATTCTGGTTTTGTTTGTCTCTTTGTGGAGGCTGCAAAGAACGATCTTTCAAGCAAAGAGCTTTGCGCATTTCTAAGGAGTGAGTGCGGTGTTGCTCAGGACAGAGGGGAGTTGTTGTCTCATTTGTTTGCTAACAAGAAGGAAGAGTTGAGAACTCGTCTCTCTCTCACAGCCAATTATAGCCATCTTCCTCAGCTCTCTGGTGTGGATTGGAGGCTTGAATATCGCACATCGTCTTCGGATGAGGGGGGACCTATAAGAGAGCTTGTTTATCATCTATCTTTGAAGACTCGAGAGAGGGACGACGATGGTGAGCTCAGAAAGCTTGATTTCTCCTGCAGTGTCGAGCAGTTGCAAGACTTGGTGTCACAACTGAAGGATGCTTGCAAGTCTGTGGAAAGGGCTGTTGAGCGCCGGTAATGAAATGTACACCTATTGCCTGACTTCTTCTGGTACTCATTAGCTTCCTCCAATCCTCTTTTGCAATTTGTTTGGCAAATGTGCTGCAAGGGAATGAATGATGTGAACATTACTGGAAAGGCTGCACAACATCAGGGCTCCCAAGGTTTAGGGTTTAGGGTTTGTGCACATGCTCAAAAAGCTGCAGTCAATAATCTTCTATAAGTCTGTCTTGCATTCTTTGTGCTTTTCTAGCTTGTTCAAGTGGTCTCCAAGCAGAATCAGTGCAGCAATATTTTTTGACATCAGCCTTGCATGTAGTCCTTTTGTTGAGAGGAACAATTCTGTTGCACCATGGGCCTACCAACAAATTGTACCATCTGCAGTTTCATGGAAGCAGATTTTCTTCATCATCTGCTATTGACCATGTGTATTTTCAGTTGAGACTCCTTGGTAACTGTGAACATTTTTAAAGGGAAACTCAGAGAATGGTGTGATGCTGTTGTCTACTTCTTCCTGCCATTGTGTGGAGAGTGTTGTGACTATGCAGAGCAGAGTCCATTCTTGTTGGCTTGAGCAGGGTTTGCATCTCTGAGTGCAAGCCTTGGTCATGTCTCACTCAAGCTTTTTGTTTATATTTTATAAGATTTCAGGCAAAGTATCTAGATGGATTGAGATCCAAACCTGCCTCTTTGGTCCTTGGTTAGAGTTTGATGCACTTTCAGTTGCTATTGTGATTGATTCTGTGTTGCCAAGACCTGAGAACTTCTATGTTTGAGAAACATATATGGTAGAGTATTTTCCTCCCATATGTCATCTAACTCCCTCAATTGGTTGTGCATACTGAGTTTTTGAACCTTAGTGTCTGACAAGGAGTGTTTTGCTATGTCATCCTTTCCACACTGATACCAAGCTTGCAACTTGTGTACAACTGTTTGAGATATGTGATTGCTACTCCATTGTGAGTTACTGCAACAGAAGTTCAGGACAAAGAATTTGGAATATGCATTTGCTGATTTTGAGCAAGTTTCTTACCAACACACATCATCGTTGGCAGCTGATGAAGTGGTCAGTGCCATTTGTGATGAAGGTGACACTGGGTCTCATGTTTCGTGAAAGACACTTCAAAGGTTACAACCACACTTCGTCTTCTCATGTTTGTTTTGCTGTATTTGGAAACTGACATAACAGTTGTAACCTTCAAACTGTTGTTGACTTTTCTCAGCAATCTCATATATACATGTGCTAATGCTACCCCATTTATGTAGAGCCTGTGATCACATTGTTATAATCATCAAGGTCAATGACATTTGTTACGATTCTTAAAGGTTGCTGTCAAGAAGCAAAGGATTTGGCAAAAGTGGGAGATGTGTAGGGTAAAGCCCCAGGGTCTGGGGGCATTCCCAAAATAAGTAGGAATAGGAGAAGGTGGTAACTGAGTCCAGCCCCACACTTTCCGAATGTCCCCCACCCCTGGACTTTTACACATTGTAAAGCACAATGTTCAATATCATGAACTTAAACATATGAAGATCATGAGGTGTAGGAGGGAGAGGGTTCTTATGCCTACTCTTGACCTTCCTGAGTAGGGAAAGGGTTCTTATGCCTACTCTTGAGCTTCCTGAGAACCCATCAATTGCTGTTAAGTGCGAGAGGGATCTTACAACTATAAGTACACATAAATTCCCTCTGGCTTATAAGGAATAAGCACAAAATCCCTCCTCTTTTCTAGTAGGGACATTCATGGATATAAGTTGCCCTCCAAATGAACTAGGAAATTTCTTAGCATGCTTCATGAAAGTGTAATAGATGTGTCATCTAATCTATCTTGAAGTACTTTCCTCAGACATGTAAAAAGTTCATACAATGCTTCCGTTGATTTTTGTTAGGCATCATAAACTTTTTATCCAATGATTTCATACTAGAAATTGTGTGAAATATTTTGTCATTGGTTCCAAATGTTTACACATGAAAGCACTTCTGAAACAACCTATTGACTAAAATGAAATTCCTTTGTGAAAAGAAAAATTAATCTGAATAAATAAGTGTTTGTGAAAAAGAGAATTTAATCGTAATAAATGAGTTTCTCTTCAGTGTTTTGGATGCACAACATTCATGCTTGACACCTATGAAAAACACATTTCACACAATTTATATTATCAAGTCTTTGGATAGAAAAATCACAAAATACTTCCATTGGTTGATTTATGTTCATAAGTTGTTTCATAGTATTCTCGAAAGTATGAATAAAACCCACCAATTGATCTCGTGCACTCTGAATAAGGTTGGGCACATGCATTTAAAGGGGCAAATGTTGTCATTTTTTTTTACAACACTTGGAGGTCCAGCAACATTTCTTACATTAGTGTGTATTTTGGATCTAAGTTATTTTCATCAAATTTTGATTTTTTTCAAATTTTAATCTTTGTGTAAATGTACATATTAAGGTTGTTCCTAGAATGATTTTTTTTGTTTTAACTTTCTTGATTTTTTTTTGTATAATGTAAAATAAAAATGTATCCCTAAATATAAGAATATGTATTAGGGTTAGGGTTATTAATCATTTTTTGGATTGTTTTCTTTGATTCTATAATCTTTGTTCATGTGGATAAGTTAGGTATGTTTTTAAATTGAATTTTAATTTTTACCTTTCTTCATTTTGTTTTTGTATAATGTACAAGTTAAGACAATGTTTTGAATGTATTCTTGATCTTGATCTTATTTTTGCTTTGAAGGCAATTTTCTTTTGTGAAATTATGGATGATGAAAGGGTTTTTATAGGGATTCATTTCATGATGGAAGATGAAATGACAATGATCATAATTCCTCCATTGGAAAAAGGATTTTCATCACCCATGATTGTTGCACCCCAACTAATGCAATTTTCAATTGTAAAATGGTGTCACAAAATAAAAAATAAAAAATGTTGAAAGGAGATGAAATGATATTACTTTTACTAACATCCTTGATTTATATGAAGAGCGGTGGCATTTTGTTTGTCATTCAATCATTAAACACATATTGGCACCAAACACCACTATTAATTTTCAAATGAAAGTAGTTGCAAAGAAAAACAAATTCAAAAAAAAATTCAAAAAATGAAAAGCTAATATCAACATCATAAAACTTTGCCAAAAGAACAAATCAAAAGTAATGGGTCAGCATGGCCATAGTTTGAACACATGACAAATATCATGAAAGGTTACACCAAAAGAGAAAGTGCACTTAAAAAGGTTTGATCAATGCACTAAGAAAAATTATTGAAAAAGATGACCATACAATGTTGAAAATTCAAACAATCACATTTACCTTTCAAATGAAAATAGGGTAAGAGATGTGCCACTCCCATTTCTTGAAACATTTATTACTACTAAAGAAGGGTATACATATTTATCCTTTTACCTCAATAAATGTTTCTTGCAATTTTTTCAAGTTGTTTGGAAAATAACATTTTACAAATGTTCATTGACTGAAAATGCCAATTGTTTAGTGAAGGCTATGAATAAATTTGCAAATTTTTTATAAATGTTGAAAAACACAAAGAAAAATCCAGGAAAAAAAATGATGATTCTTCTTATAAAATCTAATGAGAAGTTGGTTATCGAACAAATGGAATTTGAATTTGAAAGTTTAAAACCTGAATTACAATTTCATGCACTAGTTCAAACAATTCAATTGATAACTACCAAAATGTTTGATGATATTTTACATGTTTCTAAATGACTCCGATATTTATATATGTGCAATTTTGTATAAAGAGACAATACATTAATTTTTTAAAAAATCATTTAATGATTTTATTTCAGAATTGTATAACCTTGTTAATTCATTTAATTTACAATTTTACAAACTTCATGGGTTAAAAGCCATCCTTACACACATGTGGTTTGAATACCAAACCATTATAATAAAATTAAAAAAACTAATGCAACCATGTCCAAAATAAATTTCGTGGTTTTCAGAATTATGCGCATGTGGTCCAAATACTAGGCCATTTTAATAAGTAAATAAAAACTAATGCACCAATGACCAAAACGAATTTTATGAAGTTTTTCCGATTTTTCCTCTTATTTCAAAGTTGTATTATTTTATTTTATTTTGATTATTATTGCAACTTTTCAGATTGCATGGGTTAAAAATCATTTTCATGCACATGTTGTTTAAATATTAGACCATTATAATAAAACCAAAAAATTGATGCCCCAATGTTTTGAAAAACTAGTGTAATGTGCAAAAACTTATCACAATTCATTAAAAAATGCTTATGAAAAAAATAATATGAGGTTGGGTCAAACATTCATTTAATTTGTGAAAAGTGTAGCACACATTGCCTCTTTGTGTTATAAAATTGCTCAACCTTCATAAGCAAAAGGCATTTGCCCCCTTTCATAAACCACAAGGATGATTTATTTAAAGACTTCTTAATTACATGGGTACTCCCATCAACTAACAATAATTATGAAAAATACAACAAGCCATCACAATTTTGAAAGCTCTATCAACACATACATTAATATAATACAAAATTCTACACCTATTTTTAAGAATCAAAAAATCATTTTCAATACTAACCTTATTGACGTTCACTTGTTGATCATACATGATTTTATTCAAATTTTCATTAGTCAACTTGAAATTACAAAAATGAGAATTTCAATTCACATAACATGTATCTCCAAGTAATAAGGTTTAACATCGAAACTCTCAACCAACACAATTGACTATCTTAGAATCAATCATGTTTGAAATTGAAAATAAATTAAAAAAAACACTTTGAATTGGCCCCCATTTGCCATTCCACTAAGAATTGAACAACATAAATTTCAAAACAGCTTCTCCAGATCAGAAATTGCTTGCAAAAAAATTGAATTACAACTATTTTTGTTTAAAATAATAATTTACGAGTACTACAATAACCCACTTATTTAGCTTTTGAGAAAGTAAAATACATGACCCATGAATGACATTAAAAACATTGAATAGACCACATGCATAAAAAAATTCCATCCATAATCCTATGCAAATATGAACTATGAAATATGAAAATATATCAACTAAAAAAATTATCTCCAATATTTAAAAAGGGTTATAATATTTACCCCTCCCAAATAAAACTTGAAAAAATAAATTCAATATTTATCACTACCTCAATTTGCTGGCAGCAGCTGAAACTGTCCACATGTGCTTAGCAAAAAGATGTGCCCTTTTTGCCCTGGCCTCCTATTTGGGGGGCTTCAGGGAGGGCAAAAGGAGAGGCTTAGGTGTCAAAGGCAGAGGCCAAGGATGTGTCATTACAAAAGAGTTGTGGCAACAACATGAAATCAAGAGTAATAATGCATTTTCTTCACCTCTTTGGGTCTGTCTTCAAAGCTTTGCTTCAAGATCAAATCCTCAAAAGGAAGAGAAAGAAACTAATAAAGCCCATGAAGGGCTGTGTGTGTATTTTCTGAACAAATGAGGTCCGTAAAGTTTTGAGCCTTCAAATCGAGGTCCTCTAAAAGGGAAACTGAGGACGATCTCGATTGGGACCTGGGATCGTCGTCGACTCCTCGCCTCTCGCGCTCCTCTTTCTCGCGCCTCTGCCTTGCTCGTACTACAACGCTCTGCTCTGTGCAACGCTCTCTGCTGTAAACTGTGCGTCGTCGATTTGATTGACGAACATTGCCAGGGTTTTTCAGTTTGAATGCCCTGAGATTTCATCTGATTTTTTGCAATGTAATTTTTATTTTTATTTTTTTTCATTTCTTCCTATCCCGGAATTTCGCTCGAAGTTTTTCAGGTAGCCACTGTTTTTCTTCTTCGCCATCTTCTTGTGCGGGTGGTATCAACTCGGACAACCCGTGCCCCTGCTTCCACTTGGGTGACTATCTTTCTCTTTTTTTCGCTTGTTTGTTTGCTTGTTTTTTCTTTTTTTCCCCCTCTCCATCTTTTGCAATGAACATTGGTTTGGACATCGAGATCGTCTTGACTTCTTGCACAGTTTCATTTGTTTTGCGTCATTTCTTAGTTTTCCTGGTGAGTTCTCATCGCTGCCTTGTGAGGTCAGACTATGCTGTAGGTATTAGATTTTTTTCCTCTTCTCCTTCCTCTACTTCTTTCTGGTCTGTTCACCGTCAGATCGTATAGTTAACACAGAATGGTCATTTTTCATGCCCAAAGATTTGGCTATACGTGTTCTTTTCTTTCTTCATCCGCTCTATCTTTTTTTCCCTCAGATTCTTCTGTTGTACAACCTCCATCCCTGTCTTTCTTCTCCCATGCCCATCTTCGAAAACTGGTATTGATCAGGTGGTCAAGGCCAGGGTTTAGGGTTTAAGGGTTTTGTCTCAGGTTGATCTGGTTCTGACCTCCATCCCTGTCTTTATCCTCCCATGTCCATCTTCAAAACCTGGTACTGATCAGGTGGTCAGAGTTAGGGTTCAGGGTTTAAGGGTTTTGTCTCAGGTTGATCTGGGTCAGGGTTCAGGGTTTAAGGGTTCTGTCTCAGGTTGATCTGGTTCCAACCTCCATCCTTGTCTTTCTCCTCCCAGGCCCATGTTTGAAAACTGGTACTGATCAGGTGGTCTGGGCCAGGGTTTAATGGTTTTGTCTCAAGTTGATTTGGTGAATTTCCTTGTGTCTGCCCTCAAATGCTGATGACTTTCAGAGAAGGAAGTTATGAAACTTTGTGGAAGTTTGTGCAGATTGTTAGAGGGAGGACATCAGAAAGCCATGAGCAACATAAAGCATGCAACAGCCCTGCTTAAAGCATTTCAAAAGGCACCACAGATTCGATGTTTTCGAGCCCCACCATTTTCTGTTCAAACACACTCAAAGACATCTCATCTACAGAAGACAATTGATTCTCGTTTCCTATCCTCTCTTCTCAAGGTACATAACTTTTCTCAGTGGCAACAAGTTGAGATTCTTTGTGACTTCTTCAGGCAGCAGCAGTTTGTAGCCAGACTTGCCTTTTCCTTGTGTACTTGTCACCAAAGGAAAATGTGGTTGTAACTCAACTTGCAGAACTTTAGAGCTTGAAGTTCTAGCTGCTTCCACGTGTGAAGAAAAACCATGTTCAATCAGATGATACTGAGAAATATTATATGGTACAAATGTCTGGATCTTGCAGAGGTGCGCAGCAAGTTCATCCACCCTTCATCATGGAGTACCCCAGGTGGCATCCTGGACAGGCTTCATCAAACGCAGTTTCCTTACTTCAGCTGTGTCTCCAGATCTTTTGGGGAAGTCTGGTAGCTCGGGCATTGCTTCATCAGACCAAGCTCAGGATACAGCAACAACTGAGGAGAAATCAGAGCCTGTCAAAGGAGTAGAGACACCTAATGATGAGAAAGGAGAGGATGGGTTGAGCAAGATTTTCTTTTGAATCTGCAATGATGCTTCCAACACCAATTTTCCAATTAGGAGATCAGGTGCTCAACCATTCTTCCAAGGTCAAGGCCACAGCATATGTTACATGAAGACATATGGTCAAGATTTATTTCTTGTTTGTACAAGAGATTTCTGACTCCAGCAGGCAAACAAGAATGAGCAGTAGTTATACTCAATTTTGGGGAGGATTCTGTAAGTCTAAAAATTTGTTATTACTTAGTACTATTCCAAGAACTTTGTGATCACTCATAAATCTGGATGTCGGTTTTTCTGACACCCATATTGCTTTTCTTTCATTCTGTTGGCTCATTATCTGGTGGATGAGATCCAAGTTCAGTTTATTCAATCTACTATACAAGTAGCAAAGGTTTGTCATTTGCAGTTCACTGGCAGTTCCTCAGGTACATCTATAGTTTATGCCAACTTTGTAGAAGCCATGAGCATGCTTCTAGAAGAGAGGTGCTCAGCTCACTAGTTCCAACAGAAATCCCATCAAAGCTTTACTTACTGTCTTGTACCTATGGGGTCAGATTGTGTGAGCTGTTCTAATTTGTACAGAAGAAAAGATTCCAATAGACCATGACCTTGGAGTATTACCCTTATGAATTTTTCCTTGAAACTAGACCTTCTTGGCTAATTTAATGAAGTGAACAGGACTTCGGACCAGGGTTTGGAGTATATGGCCCTTGTTTGTAGAACAGGAGGACAGAAGGAAGGATATCAATATACTTTTTCCATTTATTTTGCCCATAGCCCTGTGGGTGACCACATATATACTTATGCATATATATCTTCCTTGATGTGTCCTTGCCATTGAATGGGCCTATGGGATTGCAAGCCTAATATTATGGTGACTTGAGACAAGACAACACTTAAGTGCCATATTGATTTCCTTGATATGTCATGTTTGGACACTTCATGAGTGACTTGTATAAGGTACCCTAGTGAACTCGTGCATTACATCTATTGCCCCAACATGAAATGCCTTTTACAATAGCAATCATGAAACTCCCACAACGTCTTCAATGAATGCTATGCAATTCTAAACCCAAATATGAAAATACATTTTTTCATTGTAAAGAAGCCCAATAAATATTACCTTACTATTGAAAAATAGGTCAACAAATAAACACATGTAAAATAGGGCTCAACAGAACATGCCCAGTGTCACCAGCACATTCAAGGTTCCATGCCATTAGATGCTTGATGACAACATCGGTTCTGGTAGGTTACACGATAGCATATCTTCACGTCTCTCTCTCTCTCTCTTCCTTTTGGCCTCTCCTCATGTTTGTGTTTGTTGTCATGATGTTGCCAAATCTTTTTACACAAAAAGCTTGTCACTAGCAGAATGACAAGTTTCAAAGCCAACAAGGCACCCAAAAAGCCAACAAGTTTGTGGCTCTTTTTGTTGCCTTGGAAACCCATCTTTTAGCAAAACAAAGTGATTGATTGCCTAGTTTCAAAGCCAAGCATGGCACAAAAAAGCCAGCAGATGTGAACCTGAATTTTATGATTCTTTGGGTTGCCTTGGAAACCCATCTTAACAAAGCAAAGTGATTTAATTATGTTACATAAAGCACCAGGCAGAAAATTCTAGTGTATTGCAGGTCACATTACAGAGCATAAAAATTCACAGGGCATTTTGGAAAATGAAATGCACAAAAGAGAGGGCATTCCATTTTTTGAAATGCCCGCCTGGTACTTCAGAAAAAAAATGACTTTTTTTTTTTTCCTGCCACAGCACTTTACATCTGCTAACACCCTCAGAGCAAGGCATTCTCAAAAATAATCACCCATGAGCTCCACAATGGGGGGGTGCTTATTCCAGGAATGCCCCACTCCTTGGGCATTACCCAACAACAAATGATGATGTGAAAACATGCCAAACTTCATTGCAAAACACCACAACAAAAACAACCACACCAACAGGGGACAAATGGACAAGGAAAAATATAAAAGCAGAGGAAAAAGAGAACCAGTAGAAATCAAGGAAGAAAAGGAGAACCCTGCAATGGGCAGAATCTATGTATGACCGCTTTCATTTTCTGGAAAAGCAGGTTTCCATTCCACAATGGAACAGTCACCCAATGACATGGAATATGTCGTCTTCTTCGGTGGAATTGTCATCCTCTACCATAAGGCTCGACAGTAGTGAAGGTGGGCGGGGGAGGGGCGTGTTCAGAGAAGACTCGAGCAGAGAAGATCAGTAGATCGGGTGTTCGTTTCTCGACAGCTTTGCTTTTCTATTCTACGGCTTTCAGATCCGTTTAACAGAAATCTCTCTGGTGTTTAAGGTTTTCTTTCATATGATGTAGTTTCTGTTTTGCTTTTGTGTTGTTCTGGAGATACAGATAGATTTTGTGGCGTTTTTGTGGGTGGTGGTGGTTCTCGCGAACGTTTTCTGTTGGCAAAGTCCGGAGCAGCAGTAGTCGGCTCTGGAGAAGATTCTGAAGTCTTTTTCTTTTTTTTTTGTTTCTCAGATGCTGATGGGTTCGCGTTTGGAGGTGTTTTGGTTTTGTGTTTCAGAAAGTGGGTGGAGAAGATTCCCTATCTGTGGGTTGTTGTACTGTTTGTTAGTTCGGTAGTCTCCTGTCTTAGGGTTCACTAAGATCTGCTCTTGCTGGCCGCAAAATTCGGACCGCGGGAAGGTTCAGGAAGCGCGGACCATGGCGTATTGTTGACGTATCCGTTGTGGAAGGGTTTGGGGATCGTAAGAGGATTTTGGAAGGGATGTTTTCATTGCTATATGGGCTGTGGAAGTACATTTTCAGCAAAGCGGAGTTCCATGTTCTTATTCTGGGGATCGACAAGGCAGGTAAGACAACGCTGCTGGAGAAGCTGAAAACGCTTTACTCAGATGTGGAAGGACTTCCTCCAGACAGAATCGTTCCCACTGTGGGACTCAACATCGGTCGTGTAGAAGCTCACAAATCCAAACTCATCTTCTGGGATCTCGGAGGACAGTTAGGGTTACGGACAATCTGGGAAAAGTACTACGAGGAAGCTCACGCCGTTCTCTATGTCGTGGATGCTGCAACTCAGTCGCGCTTTGATGACGCCAAATCCGCGTTAGAGAAAGTTCTCAGACATCCGGATTTGCAAGGAGCTCCAATGCTGATCTTTGCAAACAAACAGGATTTGCCAGGAGCGGTGGTTGCTGAGGAGCTTGATAAATACCTAGATCTCAAGGAGCTTAACGATCGGCCCTCTCTGGTACAGGCCATTTCTGCTTATGATGGTTCAGGGATCCAGGAAGGAGTGCTGTGGCTTGTGGAAGCCATGAAACACACCAAGAGGACACAGGAGCTGAATCGCCGAGCAGATGCTGCTGTCACTTTGTAGAGAGATCTTCACAAGGAATCTTAGATGGAACTTGATTAGTAGATTAGGAGAAATTCTCGTTTCTTATGAAGACGATGATATTGGCTTAGTAGAGATTTGAAGAACAAGCTTGAAGAAACCATAACAGCATTGACACAGCTTGAGATTGATTGATTCTTCCAGGGGAATGAATGGACTCTCAGGTTTGAGCTCAAGAGCTAGGGATTTTCTTGGAATAGATGATAGTGAACAAAAGGACACAGAACTGATGTTGTGACTCTTGGTGCCATGCAAGGTTGACAGGGGTGGAACAAGTTTCTCTTGCCGCCATGCGAGGGAGAAGGTTAGTGTATCAGAATCTGTGAATTAGGGTTTTCTGGATAAAAGATGGAGTAAAAACAAATCTGTGTTTGGGTGTGTAGATGGGACGCACAGATATGTTCCATTCATGCATTTGCAGCTTGAATAAGGATAACTATTCATTTTTCTTAATTCACTATTTCTCTTGACAGTGCCAGTTACCATTATGACTGAGTTGTTTGATTGCTTCCAGAAATTGCCACAGAAACTCAGGACACAGATTTTGTATTATAGTTTACCTGAAATTTTTGGTGGATTCTTATGTGCTTATCTACTACACCAGAGGGAGAGCTGATGAAGTTAGTGGGGAAGTTGTGATAGATAAGGTCCCTGAACAAGTGAGAAACTGTCACATTTGTTCATGCAGCTTGTTTTTTCTCTTTGTTCCAGTTTGTTCCTTCTGTGTTTTTCTGTTTTGCCTGGTTCTGTAAGTTCATATCTGGAAGTTTTTCTTTGACTTCAAGGAAAAGTTTTAGCCTTGTTCTCGCTTTCTTAGTTGTGGGTATATGGAAATTTCTTGATTCTCACCCACCATTTGTTCTCAGTCTTTCGGTTGTGGGTATATGGAAATTTCTCAATTTTCATGAGAGTTATTACCTATTTACATCCACCATTTGTTCTCGCTTTCTTGGTTGTGGGTATATGGAGATTTCCGAATTTTCATGAGAGTTATTATGTATTTACCTGCACCATTGGAAGCCGATGAAGTCAGTGGGATAGTCATGACAGGTTGTCACTTCTGTTCATGATGAAGGTGATGGTCTGACACTTTGTGAGTGATTCTTCACACGTTTTAAGCCACTGAACATTGTCGTGATGCCATCAAAGTGTTGTTGAGATTTCTCTGCAATCTCATAGATATGTCATTCTATTTATGCTTGACTGTTGTATGGTGGTGCATTCAGATCCCTAAAATAAAATATGATGTAGGTTTTAACAGCAATCTGTTATGTCTCTATTCGAGCTTCATTTTCCACACTTTGTGTAAACCTTGTGGTGCCCAAGACTTTTTGCATTTTATTTATAGATAAAAGAGTGTCTTCTTGTCTTGTCTCTTAGACTATTAGCTTCTTTAGCACTCTCAAAGAAAATGGAAGAGGATGAATAGAAGGAAAGATTATTTCATGTTTTTCATGTTTGGAAGCTACATCTGTACATTATTGGCCTTGAAATCTTATTATGCTGTTGATCTATGTTGTGATGTGATTGGCAATTAAGAGTTATTGAATATCAAGGCACTACTCCATATGATATAAACACTTTGAGTAATAGATATTAGGACTACTCTAACTACTTATGATACATGATGAGATATGATGATAACACTTGATACCATGTTCTTTCAAGTGTTCTTAAACCATAGGTGCAATGAAGAAAGGGAAACCCCATAAGGTCCAAAGGATGACCACAAATGCAATGTGACAACCCAAGGGCTAAGGGATGGGGAAGACTAATTAAGTGTGTAGCGCAAGAGAAAAGCCTTTGGAATCAAACAATAAAAAGATCGTTGGGTGAGTAAACAACCATGTATCTACATAAGATTTCAAACACACCCAAAGCAAATCAAAGGGCAAATCAAAGATGATGCTAAAAAAAAATGGTCATGCAATCTTTTTAAAATATTCTCTTGAAATTGATTTATTCTTCCTTTTGCCAACTACTCAAAAGGGGGTACACACACCATCATCACTAGGAAGAAACTCTTGCACCAACTTCAAATGGACTTGGAAAGGTAGTGTACCGAGCTACTCATTCCTATCACCTCCAATAAAAATAACTAAATCAAATTACTTATTTGACACAACAAGTGAGAGTCCAACAAAAACCTAGAGGCAATGATGGGGGAAACTAAAACCTAATTCCTTAAATAGGCCACTAAAGTAATGCCCTTTGCAAAAGTGAAGCTTAACCCTCCACTAAAAATTAAGAGACAAAATTGTTATCAGACTAAAGGAACCTAAAGGCATTAAAAAAAACTTGGGCCTAAAAGTTTGTCAAAAACTCCCAACAATGTTGAATCAAAAGTAGCAAACTCATCTCAAAAACCCAAAAGATGGAAGAAACAATGAAATAAATAAAAAGGCCTTTGAGCAAAACACCAAGAGAGGATCCCAAATGCTATCCGAACATCCCTTAACCTTGGGAACACATCAATATGACAAACATCTTCATCCAAAACCTTTTCCAAAATGATGAAAAAAAGGAACCATAATTAAAAGGGAAGCTTAGGAACATAATATTGTCAATTAATAAGGCAACAAAAATCAACTAAAAGGGTGAACCCAAAAAGTAACCCAAAAGGGGCCCAAGCCAAACATTTGCAAGGCTAAATTGCCAACCCCATAAAAGCCAATTGGGAGAGAAAATGATCAAAAGCAAAAGGAACAACATTGGTAAGGTTGAAGATATGGGTGTCATTAGCCAAAGAATGGAAAAGACATGAAGGAAAAACGTTCAAAAAATAATGTAAAACACGAAAATGAACAAACACAAAAAGAGGCCCAACAAAGGGGTCATCCTTATGCATGACCATAGATGAAAGGATGACAAATGAACCTCCCAAGGGAGAGTGATGATTGAAGAACAAAAAAAAACTAAAAGGCATATAAGGACAAACAAATTGAAAAAGTTAAAACAACTAGCTTCATGCTGCTCAAAGCTCCTAGAAAATTGCCTTACACAAAATGGTGTTAAAAGCATTTGTTACATCCACCTTAAACACCACCCAATCAAGGTGGACATCTAAAACAATTCAAATATTATGGACCACTACCTTGTAACCACCCTTAACAACCCATGCCGAATTGATGTGGTGACATATGAAGAAAAAAACACATCGCAAAACTATAAACATAAAGCCTTACTAAACAATCAATAAAACACCTCACCCGCTACAATTGGCCAAATGCCACCTAAGATTTGACCAAAACTGGAAACCTAGCAACACTAGGAATGTGAACCATAAATTATGGAATGTAGCTAATGGCCACATGGGAACTCAACTTATGAAGCTAAATGAAACCACTAACTCAATCCTCAAGGTTAATTTTTTTTTGAAAACGCACATTAATTTCCTTATGCCCAATTACTCCACCACAAGGAAGAAAAACAAAACGCCATGTAGGGGACAACAAGAATAGGTCTTATGCAATCACATCAAATTGGTTTTGAGCAAGCTGGTCAAGAGGAAGGCAAATAACAATTTGCACCTCTTGACACAAAAGAAAAGGAATGTGCACATATAATTAAGGTTAAGGTTGACCCAAATGGAAGGCATTAAACAGATCTAATGCCAAAATAAGCCCAAGTTACCATGGGGCAAGAAGGGGTTAGAAAGGTGATAAAAAAACTAGGGGTGCTATTGGAATGCAAAGTTTGAAAATTTTGAAAATGTTTTTGGTGACATGCCATGCCGCAATACAAAAAAAATGTTACAACCTGAACAAGGGACATCATGATAAACCTTGTTCCTAACCCTGAGGGACAAAAAAAGAACACATCGGCCACATGCCTAGAAAACCATGCCTAAACTAAAATTGAATGGAGGCCCAAAAACCAAAGGAGGTAATGCTTCCATTACAAAGCTCACCTACTGCAGGAAAACCCACAAGTTCCCCCTACCCCCCAAAAAAAAACTAGTGAAACCCCCTTTCCAATGATCTAGCCCACAAGCCTTAACAAAGCCTTTCCAATTATCATGAAAAAATTCTCAATATTCCACATTTGTTCTTAGATGAAGAAGCATTAATTCCCCTTAATCCAAATCTTTGTAATTAGGTTTGGTGCTCTTCCTTCCTTGATAAATCTTTTAGTGACTTCAAACTATTGCGCTCATTGTTGTTGTTGTTGTTGTTGTTTGTCTTTCTAAAATCTACATTATCTCTTTCAACAAAATGTTTGAATGACCACTCATTCAAATAGATTGTTTGAGATTTTGAGTAGTTTCACCATGATTGGAGTGAACAATGAACCAACACTCATCAGTGCACCATGAAGGATGGATGGTGTGTTGACAAGAAACACCTTTGCATGTATTCTTGTCCATTAGTTAACCACAATGGTAATTATGTACTAACCATCCACAAGCATCTACCTACTTAATAGTCACCAAGTGCCTTACCTATTTACATAGTAACCATGCACATTCACTCCCATTTACCTGTGATACATAGTACATACCTAGTTACCTAGGTAGGGGCCAAGGTGAACAAGTAGGAACACCTTTACATTCTTGAGTGAGTGACACCTTTCAATGGCCATATTTACGGCCAAGTTGAACCAACACCCACATTGGTACTAATATTGTGTAGTTGCCCAAATCCAAGTGCTAAAACTAAAGGTTTTGGATATAGGAATCAAGAACTTGACCTAATTGGATCCAAATATTAAAAGTTTAATGTTGGTTCCTTACTTGTGAATTGTTAATCATAGCAGAATTAAAATAAAACCAAAACTTTTTTCTTGCCTTTTTTTGTTGGAAGAAATGACGCACTCCCAAGTCCATGGTTTAACTCACTTGAAGGTTCAACTATGTAGAGTTGCGGAAAGTTGGGACTTGAGGGTCGCTCTCGACTTCCAGCACTAGAAGGGGGTAGAGGGGCATGCTAGAAGTCTTGGGATTAGACTAGGAAGAGGGACTAGATTATCAAGCTCGAATCTGCATCCAAAACCAACCACAAGAGGGTTAGTTAGCATTCGGGAACACCCTTGGGGTGTTGGGACAAGCCACGGGCACTTTGACACACAAGATTCACCACGGCCCGGACTCAGGGGAAGCCACCACCTTCCCCCATATAGTATTCTCTGTGTCTCACTGCGGAGGCTACATCCGAATGGCTCTTTTTCCTGGGACTCCCAAGTTGGAGTCCCGAAACTGTCCCGGGTTGGAGTCCCAGGACTTTGGACGCTCATAGCTCCTCGCCCCAAACTCGGATCGGGACGAGGTCTAAACCAAAGTTGTAGCTCTTGTCGAGAGCTTTCCAACGCCATGTTGCACTCTTTGAGGCGACATCGGGAAGAGGTCGATTCCCGACTTTTTGTGGTCGGGAATCAAACTAGCAATTTGACTCCCGGCTCTTCTTTTGCCCATAACTTGGGCTACGATGTCCAAATGGCCCATGCGAGGCCATTTTGAGAATCTACACTTCAAGACCTTTCCATTGATATAAAAAACGCACCAAAGCAAGGAGATTTGACCCCTGAAATTGTCTTCTAAGTTTTCTGGAGTCCCCGAGGACTCCATTTTCCCACTTTTTGGAGTGTGAGTTGCATTCTCACACTTAGCCCCAAAGTGGGGTTGTGACAAAAAACCCTTGGGACCTCTTTGGGTTTTGGTGTCTTAAATAGGTCCGAGTATTAAGTTTTGGGGCTTTTTAAAGTATCATGGTTTAAGGTTTTTTGTTCATCTTTTCACCTTCCCATCATTTTCCTTTCAAGAGTTTCATTGTTTTTACAATTTTGAGTTTGTGCTTTATAATAACCCTTTCATTCTCAAGCTTTTGCATTTGTGTTTTGATGCAACCTTTTTGTGTTTGTGCTTTGCAACAACCCTTTCACTTTGAAGCTCATTATTACATGTTAAATTGACACCTAGTTATCATGTTTGTCATTACTAGTTCCATTATGTTTGCATTCACAAGTATTTGTCTTGCTTTTGTAGGAATTTCAATAATTTGGTTGTGGTCATGCTTGCATTTCATGGTTGCAGTTACTAGTTGTGGTTTGGTTACATCACATTTACATTTCACAATTTTGTCAAGGTAACATTTCTCCATTAGATGTTTTTGGTTTTTGGTTTTCTTTTTGGGCAAGTAAGAGCTATATTTTGGCTACAAGTTTTTTTTCATTACATTGTCATTTTTGTCAAGCTTAAGTTGCAACTACATTTCATCATGCTCATGTTATGCTTGCATGTTGTCATGTTCATCCTACAACTACATTTTGTCATGTTCATGTTGTGCCTATTTTTGTTGTGCTTAGGTTGCACTTGCACTTCATAGCTTCAAAGCAAATGCATTTCACATTTTTCTTTTTTGTTATTTGGTTTAGGTTATTATGATTGGGCAAATCCTTACAAAGTAGTACACAAAGCTTCCTCCATTGACATGCTCATGATGAAATGAACTTGATAGAGCAATATAAAACTTACACCTTAAAACTTGACCTTACATTAGACCCATGTTCATTAAGTTTTGAGTTTCCAACTTGACAAAACCCAAACCCATGTTCATTAGACTTCATATTTTGCAACCCTCATAGTTTCATGTTTTTTTCTTGTTTTATGGATGTAGTTTAAAATATCACATCAAAAAGTGCAACAAATATTTGTTATAAAAGAGATGTTATACCCACAAGAAGAGTTTATGTAATCATCCAATGCCTTAATTAGATCACCCTTAATAAGATCAAAAGAAACATTTAATCCAAATATGGAAGAAGCTTGGCAACATTTCATTCCAAGCTAATTAAAAATTGTGCATTTGATTATTGGGGGTTTTTTTCATTAATGGTGTTTTTATAATAAATTCTTGCAATCAAAAAATGTTTTGATGTGTTGTCACCCTTTAAAAGTGTATATTGATGCTAGGAATTTGTCCCAAAGGAAAAACAAATGGCGTATAATTCATAACAAAGATCATGGCATAAGCTTGATGAAATAACATGCTTTTAATGAACATCATGAAATGCATAGGAGGTGGGGTCTATTTTTGCTACAAACAATGGCAAAAATTGTTGATTAATGAGAAACAAGTTACAAAAAAAATGAAAAGTGTCCCTCCTTTTCATATTAGAATTTTTTTGGTAACTACAAACCTTATACCAAAATTTGACCCAATGCAATAGGATTTTGGAAGACTTATATTGTACATTACAAAAGGATATTGTTTATTGTCATTCATTGAAAATCCATGGCTAATGCATTTAGTTATTTGTCAATTCAGACAAATATAATTTTCATTTCAACAATAGCTATTAAATGAAATCTTTCCAATTATTGTGAAAAAAAATTAAAAAGAAATATGTCCTTTCAATTCTTGTTTTTTTTAATTACATGCAAAGCTTATTTTGATTTTTGGATGGCATGTGGTACTAGTTATAACATGTTTGCTATCATTTTTGTTTTATCAATAATTCTACTTAATTCATATGATTTGCTTGACAAAGGCATTGCATATGTTAAAGATGAAGGTTCAAATTTGAACATGTTGACCAATGCATTGAAGTTAATAATTTCTTGTTCTCCTTTTTTGTTACCCACCCCATTTGCGGGATTGTGTTTTGCCATGCAATGTGAAAGGCAATTTAGTATGGGTGTAATCATAATCGAAGGAGCCAAAAATGATGTCAGATGATGGAAAAATCTAGTCAAAATTGGAGAAATACTTATGTTCTACTATTTAAAACCATGGCAATCATGGCAAGTTGTTTCTTTTTCATTCATTTGCATGTTAAGGAGTTTAAAGCAAAAATTCATTTGATAAAATTTTAAGTTTAGGTTTCGATTTATAATTTTTGAAAATGAACACCATAAAAAGAAATCAATTTTACAAAGGACTATCAAAAGGATTCATATAATTTTAAAAAATCGATGGGAATTTTTTTAAAAACATAAACACATATTACCGACATTCAAAAAGCACTCATACCCCAAAATATGTGGAATAGTAAAACTTTACAAATTCAAAGAACTTTCCAAAATTGATCTAGAATTTTAAAATTTCAAAAGTCCTTTACCACATATAAATGGGGTATAATGTACATGCTGTGTTAAAAAAAGTTGTAGTTTATTATATAAGAAAATGGTAAAATTTTAAAAACCAAATTTTGGTTATGATTTGAAATTGTTATCATTTTTAAAGATGAAACATTGAATTTACAAGGAATTAGGACACTTTCAAAAAATCATATTTATTCAAAATTTATAAACAAAGAAACATGTCATGTACTTGGACAATTATACACATTTATTATAACAATTTGTAAGAAAATTGTTCAAAAATTCATTTGTATGAAAGAATTAATTTTGGGCAAAAGGACATGTAATCCTTTTCTAAAGTAATGCCATTGGCTCATTTGATCTTTTTTGCACCTGTATGCTATTGATGATGCCAAAGTCTACCAAGGTTTTTCAAAGGTGAATTTGAATGCTATTCAAACAACATTACACAAAACTACTCCTTGGATTAAAAAATCAAGCAAGGGAAGGCAAGAATGAAAAGATTTTGTATCATTGCAAGGGTACCAACAAAGATGTTCAAGACTCTTGTGAAGATGTAATTTTCCTCAAGAATTGTTTTGTTTCAAAAAACTTTTGAATACCAAATTGCAATTTCCATATGTTATGGACAACAACAAGTTTTACACTTGTTTTCTAGAATGCTAATTGGACAAACTTGGGTAGTGCTCAAGCAATAGTCAATACATTGTTTCATGTTGTCAAGCAATGTGTTTTAAATCAAATTCAAGGGTATTGGTTGTTGTCAAATGCTTTTATTTCTTTTTTCATTTTGTGCCTTGTTATGAATGTTGATGTGGTCAACATTGAAGCTTTGAATCAATCACTAATTTGTGTGATATGATTAAAAAATGTAGGAATCTAAGAAAAGGATGATGGTGTAAGTTGTGAAGATATTATGCCATTCTTCACCTTTTCAATGGTGTACAATCATTCTGAGACCCACAACATGTTGGCAATCATGCTTCACCTTTGTTACAAAAACATGAAATGTATTCGGGAATTCGTAGGCAATTTAATTGTTGATACAATGTTAAGAATTTGTGTCATCTTTTGTTGCAAATGTACAATCATTGAAACCATGCCAAAGAACAAACAAAACTAATAACAACTTTTAAAAATGATTTTTTTGGGGGGCAAGTTGTGTTAGTTGATGATATATTAATTTCAACTTTGAAAAAAAAGTTAAAATTATTTTGATGATTACCTATATGATCAACAAATATGATAACCCCCTAGTTTGGTAGGTACAATATGCACAATAGTTTCCACATTTTCCTTCTTGGCTCATCAAATGCTTGGCATTGTAGGGTCACAAATGAAATAGAATGAATCTTTAATGTCATCATAAACCTTCAACAGTCACAATTGGGAATTGAAAATTTGGATTATCTCATTTTGGTGATAAAAAATTGGTTTGAAAATGTTCATGTTGGTTGCAATGGGGCCTACAAACCTAAGAGTGTGATTGATTTTCATACCTTGGAGTTTAATATAATTGAAGAAAATAATAAGTTCATTGAAGAGTGGGGACTTTTTGAAGAAGACCCTAATTTAAACTTATAATTTTCTATATTCCTAATCATTTTGGTTTTCCTTGTTTTTTTATTTAATGTGCATTTTGTTTATATAAAATTGTTTTGATGTTGAGTTCTTGTTTGTAATTAAGGTAAAAGCACATATGAATTATTAGTAGTGTAGATTCAATATTCAATCCCAAGCTATTTGCATTGGAAATCTTTTTTTATTTTTTGCAATAATCTAATGATGAAATGGGCATGATTTTTGAGAACCTTGATGATCTTCAAACTCCATACATGGTTGGGAAATGCAAGATCAATTTTTTTATGTTTTATTTTTTGCCATGTGCTTTTATTGAGGTCAATTGAATTATTTTGTCCATGCTTGTAATTTTCAAGTTATCTTTTCAATTAAAATAAATAAATTTGGGTTAAAATGCAAAACAATGAGCCAAAAACCATGTCAAATCATGTTCAAAACTACATGGTTTTATATATGCCTATGTGATGCCCCTTTAATGACATGTTAATTATGCCAAATTGTGTTTTATAATTAATATGGTTGTTGAGAAATCTAAATTGAACCATTGGATTTGTTGATTTTGAGTTTTGATTTGAACAATGGACCTTTACAATTAAACATGTGTTCCAACATTACTAGTTTCAAAAAAGGGCCCTTGATTTTCATAATATACAAACTCTTTGATGTTGAATTGTTTTGTACTAATAGGGGACTATTGAACGCACATAAACAACATTCCAAATTTAAGGAATTTATAATTTGATCTTTTCCCCCACAAAATAAAAAATTGAATTTATTAATGTTCCTAAATCCTTTATGATATGTAGATTTGATGCAATGCAAATGGTGTTTAAAACAAAGTTGTAGCTTATAATACAAAGAATAAACCTCAAAGTAGTTAACATGTTTTGGCATTATTTGAAATTGTGATCGTTTTTCAAGACGAAACACAAAACTCTAGTGTAGAATCTTACATATCTAGAAAATTATATTTATTTGAAAATAATTAACAAAGAACACATGATATATTGGGGAAACTATACTAAGTAAAAGCAATAATTTTAAAAAAATGTTAAATTTTTTTTCTATGAAAAAGTTTTTTTTGGCCATTTTTATTATTTTTTTTGAAACAAAGTAAACAAATTGGCTCATTGATTTTTTGATTTCACCCGTTTGTGATGTGCAAGTTATTTGATGACAACTATGTGTGTGCTAATTGTCATTTGTCATGTACATTGGTCAAGGTAAGTTTGTGTGATGTTTGGGGTCAAGGATTATATTATGTGCACATTTGTAATAAGTTTAAATTTCTTGATTTTGCCATTATCAGCATGTTTTCTATTTTTTTTCTTTTTTAGCTATTTAGTTTCTGGTTTTTATATTTTCCTTATGCATGCAAGTTTGAGTTTTTGAAGGTTTGAATTCATCTATGTTTCCACTTGTCATAAGTTTTTTTTTTTTTT
>Ga0209611_10001906_pt1 | contig 36287 bp, 24 predicted proteins | sample S1TSphgellanicum_3_FD_187693 | JGI IMG/M metagenome (GOLD analysis project Ga0209611, IMG submission 187693) | Host-associated microbial communities from peat moss isolated from Minnesota, USA - S1T2_Fc - Sphagnum magellanicum MG (SPAdes) (version 2) | ecosystem: Host-associated > Plants > Peat...
ACATTGTAAAGTTTGAAATTTTGATATAGATTTTTTTTTTTGCGGCCCAAAGTGACCCAAATAAACCTTGCTTCCAAAATAAGAATACAGTGCCATGCTCTTGCGATACACAGTGCATCTCAAAAAACTTTGCAAGTCATAATTCTTCGCAATACTACAAAAGCCAAAAGACCAATAATACCATGTCACAGACATCGCTACATTCTTGGGGGTAAAATCATTCCAGAACACGTTTGCAAAATCATAGATTTCGTAAACTTTTAGTGGCATTCTAAGAATCCCAAAAAGTTTTCGTGGTTTCCGATATAAGATCTAACGCAAACTTGTTGGGATTCTCAAAATGCCGCTAAGGGTTTGCGATGGACCTTATTTTGGAAACCGATAGACTTTTGAGTCGATTTGCCAAGTCGTTACGGCGATGGGTTTGTTACAAATAGTTTCCAATGTAATGTTAATCGCAAACGATATATAGAAGCAGTTACAATCGTAAAAGGTTTGCGATTGTATTAAGTTCGGGAGTTGTGAAGGACTTGTGATTGTATGGGTGCGAATGTTTTAGTATCGCAAAGGGTTAACAATTTGCGAAGAGTTATGGTTCGCAAATGCGAGTTTTCGGAAACTTCTTTCTTTGTTGTTTGCGATGATATGTGGATCGCAAAATAGCCCCATGTTGTTGTAGTGTGTCATTTACCAAATGTGATATTATTTATCATTGACATTAACTTCCACAATTAATTGTTTGTCTTGGGAAACTTTTGATGGCATTGAAAGGGATTTGAAAACTTGAGGATTTTTAAAAGGTTCAGCTACCCAAAATGTGTGGATGGCCCATGCAATGTGGGTGGAAGATCACTATTCAATGCACTTGGGTGGAATGCAAATGTTGTAGCACAAGTAGCTGGGTGTGAATTAAATGGAGTTGGCATCAACACACTATAAGGGGAAATGCACGACCTAGTGTCCCAAGTGGAGTGGAGCATCTAGGTGTGGATGCAAAGGTTTTATTTTCCAAGGATGGGCAAGGAATTGCGGAAGAGCAACCAAAATGGGAAAACAAATTGTGAAGTAGGAATGGAGGGTGGAGGATTTAGCATTGAACTTTGTTTGTGTATGTGATCTTATATGAACATTTTGAATTCCCATCATGTAGTTTTCCATTTGGCTATTTGAAAACAATCATTTCATTGAGGTCAAAGCCCTTTCCATGCATTATGGTTTTGATGACAATTTCATTGATAGCCTTTGTAACTTTTTTGTCGCATTGTTGAAACTTTGTGCAACACTAAGATTTGTTTGTTTGCACAACCAAAATGTTGTGTGGCACTAAAATTCATTTTTTACATTACCAAAATATTGTGTGACATTTAAAATGAATCATACACATGGGTGGCAAGAGTTGTCCAACCACGTATGTGTTTGAAGTGGTTGAAAAACCACAAGATGTCATTGAGGTCCCCATTTGACGTGCACCTTATGAAATCCATGCCAGAGCTTTGACCCTTGTGGATGTCTTAAAAAAATGAAACACCTATATTTTTTTTGACCTAATAACACATTATTATGGACAAAATCATGGACTGAACGACGTTTTATTTCCAAAATAGCAAGGATTAACCTTTCCTTCACCTTATTTGACACACTCCTAAATCCTTAAAGGACTCAAATGTGAGCCCAAGTAGAAAATAGCGGAAGAGGGAGGAGTCGGAGCACGCTTCCTAGCTCACAACACTTTGAGGGGTAGAGGGGCGTGTTGGAACTCCGGGATGGGACTAGGAAGAGTTGACAAGCTTCACTCATTCACATGGGCCTGCACACAAGCCACACAAAGTGGTTAGTGCATAGTTGGAGCACCTTTGGTGCTAGGACGAGCCACAAGCAACACGGACACACAAGACTCACCATGGCCCGTACTTGGGGGGAAGCCACCACCTTCCCCCTTATAGTATACTCTATGGTTGGCCATGGAGGCTACATCCAAATGGCTTTTCTTTCCCAAGACTCCCAAGTGGGAGTCCCGAAACCACCCCAAATGGGACTCTCGCAACTTTGGACCCCCATAACTTTGCAAGTAGACCTTGGATCGCAATGCGATCTAAAGCAAAGTTGTAGCTCTCGTCAAGAGCTTTTCAACGATATATGGCATGCCCCCTAAAACTAAGTAAATAGGGTCGATTCCCGACTTTTTGTGGTCGGGAGTCAAACTAACAGTTTGACTCCCGGCCTTTCTTTTGGCCATAACTTATGTTTTAGATGTCCAAATGAGTAATGTGAGCTCATTTTAGACATTTACGTTCCAAGAGCTTTTCAATGATATAAAGAACGCCACAAACCATTGGGTTTTGACCCCTACAATTGCTCTCTGAAGTTTCAGGAGTCCATCGGGACTCCATCTCCCAAAGTGGGAGTTGCCTTGGGAGTGTGAGGGTTCACTCCCTCACACTTTCTAACACTCCCGGGAGTTTGTGATGTGACTCCCGAGCTTCTTCTTAGCTCACACCCTTGCAAGCCCTTTGCTTTGGTCGCGAGCCCAAGGCTAGGGTTGTGACATTATTTATAACATTTTTAATGTTGGGACTTGCAACAATAATGAACTTACCAAGGAGAACAACCATGTTCTTGTTATCAAGGTAAGACCTTCCAAAATTCACGGAGACTTTCTCCATCCCAATATTCTTTATAACATGCATTGTTATAACAACATGAGGCATTTTTGGCTTTTTTTTGCATTGCCTTCATAATCATCTTTTCTCTCCTTTTGTCCAACATCATGGTGTTGGAATGATCTAGAATGTGATTATGGAATTTGATGTGAACAACTACTCAAGTTAAGGTGGAGGTGCTTGTGACCAGGAATAGTTTCATAAAGCAACAATTAATGCATAGGGGAGGGACATGGCAAAATGAACATTTGAAGCCACCACCACAAGAGCCTTTTTATGGAAGTTTGTCAAATCAACCTTACCAAATGAAATTGTTATTGGTGTTGTGCATTGTGCAAAAACTACAAGGGTTGTATGAACACTAGAAGACACCCATGCATCACCTACTATGAATTTTGATGATTACTTCAATTTTTCCTTCATTCCCGACAATGAAAAAATTTGATTTTGTTCATAGATCATGATTTTGATTGTTGTCCATGTCTTCAAAGGTAGCTTTTGCACTATTATTTTCATCAACTTTCAATGGAAGAAGTTCAAACTATCATGCTCATATGCATGGCCTCATACATGATGGCTGGTTATGGGCATGCCAATCATGCCTTTTAGGGTTATTATACCCTCTTAAGGTTAATGTATGCTATTAGTTATTTTAGGGTTACAGCTTGTTTAGGGTTTTAGCTTGTTGGTGGATGTATAAAACGCCAAGCTTTTCCCTTCTTTTATTAGTTTTTCTAGAATTCCTTTGTTAGGGAAAATTTCCTCCATAGTCAGATTAGATTTCTAGATGCTCACGGTGGCTATTACACGGCCACCATTTACATACACTGCGTTTTCTTTATTTATTTGCAATTTAATTCTAGAAAAACTATTCTTTGTCACTTAATGTTGAAAGTGGTAAATTTTTCTTAGCTTTGAGTTTTTGGGTTTCTTTTTATGCTTGTGTTGTTGTTACTATTGGTGTTGTTGTTATTGTTGTTATAGTTGTTGTTGCCATGAAGATTGGTGAGCTTGAAAAGCTCCCCATGAGTTCTCATCCGTTTCATCTTTGAAGAAGAACTCATGATTAGTGAAGTGACTCCATCATCAAATGCTTGTTGGAAGGTGCTATCGAAAGAAGAAGGATTCACCAAACACAAGTCCGTTGATGCTGTAGCACCAAAAGAAAAAGTTGTTACTTCATGGTGTGATTTCATCATCTCGCTTGCAGCAGCAGGGCTAGAGACGTTGCTATCGTTGTTGTTGCAGCAGTTGCCAAACCTCTGATCATGTGGCCATTTCCAAAGATTGAAACCATGCACACATTCGTGCGGGCTGCGAATTAGGAACATTAGCTACCCACCGTTGTAAGATGAAGCTTGTTGTTATTGCTAATTGAAATTAGAGTTTGGGGGCTTAATCTATAGAGATAAATCAGTTCCGTTCTTCTAAAGTAAGCTCTTCCACGTCTACAGTTTTCGCCACTTTAGGAGTGAAGGCGAGTGTTGAAGAGACAACAAGCAAGCGAGAAGAAGAAAAAAACAATTTTTTTTGCTTTTGCAGCGCGGTGTTCGTTGCGTTGCCGCTTGCCATCACCGTGGAACTCATGCACACCTCACAGTGTCATGGCCATCGCGTTGCATCCACCATCATTGTGGAGTTCACGGGTGTTTTGTAGTGCCGTCTATTGCGTTATTGTTGTCTGACTTTTGTTCGACCTTTGTTTGACATCTATTCAACATTCATCCAACTTTCATCCAACGTCCCTCTGACTTTCGTACATTGTTCGTCTGATGCCCGTTCAACATCCGTCCAATTTCTGTCCAATTTCGTTCGTCCGACCCTTTCCATCCATCAATGTTTGTCTGTCGATGTCGCCGATGTCCGTTCATCCCCATTGACGCACCATATTCTTCAAACCGTATGTTGTGTTAGAACTTTGTAGCTAGTGCTTTATATTACTACAAAGTTTTGGGGCATGGGACAACACCATGTCCTTGGATGATGAGAGCACTATCGCTCAGCCACAGCCAAGTACTGGCTATAAAACAACACATAATCATTTGAGATGATTTCTTGGACCTCACAATCTTCATGACGGTACCATCAAATGTCTATAATGCCACCGTCATCTAGTACAACTCTTATTAAGAATTTAGGTTCAAGTTACAATACATCAACAATACATCACAATCCATTTGGAGCGGTTAATTAGTGGGGTACGCCTATTGTTGCACTTACTTTTACACCATCACCGTATATTCCGTTGTAAGCCATTACCTTTACACCCATATACACCATGGAGGTTAATAGTTCCTCTAGGAAAATTGAAAAGTTCAACAGAAGGCCATGTACCATTTCTTTGAGGGAGTTCAAGGCAACTTTCTCAATTGTGGTTTGTGAATTAGAGCTCAAGTATGGCGCTAATTACACTAAGGAGTTCGCATTTAAATAACTGGCCTATTATGTGCACTATGAAGCATTGGATGTTTACAAGCAACATTCTTCGAAGATTTTGGGCTTCACTCAAATCCCCAATCCAGCTTATGCCACAGCCATCACCACCATCTCGCAAGTTACATTACAAGCTGCCATTGCACATCATGGGATTGTGCCCAATAATCCAAATCCGATACCTACTTCAATAAATCTTTTTCTTCAACAACTCATTGTTGCTACCGCAAACAATCCTCCCACCATCAATGCGCCAGCTTTTACTGATCCAATGGGGGAATTCTTTCGAGTTCTTGAGTTAGAATTTTCGGTTAAAAGTTCTGAAAAAATTCTATAGTTTGCCACCTTCTCTCAGCACAAGGATGAAACTTTGAAGATGCTATATAGGAGGCTTATCAAGCTTAAAAAAGATACTTAGAGCATCATAGACCTGGAAGCTGCCCATTGGTATCTTCATTCATTGTAAAGTATTCCGACACTCCATGCGCAAATTTTGCAACGAGTTTTTGTAAAATTTGAAAATTCGTGCACTTTGCTGGATGTGTACAACATTTTTGAAAAGTTAAAATTGGCTCATGCACATTATGAGGCCAATACTATGAAGCCTCCATCATGTTCAAGGCCTTAGCCTCCACCAGTTACGCAAACCAGATCATCACATTTTTCTTCAAGGGTTAAAGCAATGTAGTCGGTTGCACTCATCTTACTTTCTTACAACTACTATGGCAATTTTGCCTATAAAGCTAGTGAATGCAACATTCCTTCTGAGGATTTCTTTTGTGATTATTATGGGAAAGAGGGACATTAAGAAGCTGTTTGTTTTGCCAAGTTCCCGGAATGGAAGTAAATCCAATTACCATGGCAAAATCTGCTGGCATCTTCCGTTGCCTTTCAACCAAAAGCCAAAGCACTTCAGCCTTCCATCCATGTTTTTCCCACCAAGGGTAATTCCAGTAAGAATGCTAAAAAGGAGCACAATGCTGACAAGAGGGAGTTGCTTCAAGCCCATGCCGTTCAAGTTCAAACTTTGCAAAATGAATTCGAATCATTGAAGGCCCAACTTGCTAATCTAAAAAGCAAATCTTCCCAACCAACTAGTCATGCCCAACCTGTACAGGGTTTAGGATCATGGGAGGAATTTCCTAGGTCATTCTATGGCCTTTCACAAGATGCCATGGTTGAGGAATATGTTTCTTCCAGTGCACACAATTCTAGTTTCACACCAGAATTTGCCACTTCTTTTTGCCCTTCTTACTTCATGACACAAGAGGTTAATGTGGCACCCAGAGTTTTTACCACTAGGCAAGTAATTCAGACTAATGGACTCGCATCTAGTTCAAGTCCTATTACCAAGGCTAAAGGAGCTCGAAGAATCATGCCACAATATTTTCGTCTTCTCAACACGGAACAATGCACCTTGTTAGCAAGGGGCGAGGAAACTACTACACCACAAGTTGCTAGGGCATCAAATTCTCGTGTCCCAAGAGTACATGTACATTAGGAAACACATAATTTTCCACTAATCAACTTACGGAGTTCCAACTTCAAATGGGTGAAGTGGTGCAAAAGCTTGTGAATAACCATTATTTAATTTTCAAGATTTGAAGGTAAGCACCGAAGACATAATTGTAGTACTAAAGGATACCTTGAACACTACATCAAATCCTTTACCAATCTATGATCCACATGCTACATGGGTCCCATCTAACACCTTGGAGAGACACTTAATTGGCTCACGTGTTATAGATGGCATTTGTGATCTAGTCACTAGTTTTAGCATGGCTAAATTAGTGAGCTCTCCTACCTCTGATTTTACATTCAAGTATTAGAAGGGAGCTAAGAACACCTCACTTGTGGATTTGTTACTTAGCAAAGGCGTTGTGGATAGCCATTCTTTCCACAAAGTCTCTCACTCATTTTCGAAGGTGGTGCCTAGTGAAAGAACTTCCATCGCCACTACAGTTGCCATTGTCGACAATACTGGGATAGTAATCCAAGTGGGAGGACATACACCCAGAGTGGTACTTCTTGATACAGGTGCCCAACCAGTGATTCTTGGAGTTCAATTTGCCAAGAAGATGAGTATGCTTGACTCCAAACTACAGAAATCTATGTGGCAAATTCACACCGCTAGTGGGAGCGTAGAGGACGTACTTGGAAAAAGTTCAGATTTGATTGCACTTAACTTCAATGAAGGTACAGATCAGGAGCTTTGCCTACAAGTTAAATGTTTAGTCACCAATGCTACCAGTTACGATGTGTTCATTGGGCAAAAGGCCCTGTTTCCACGAGGTTTCACAATTGATAATTAGTTCAAACATGCATACTACCAAGTGGATTGGGAGACTAATGGCCACCATTTGGGATACATACCCTTTGATTTACATGGGAACTATAGTCCTATGGCTCACCATTATATGCTCAAGGAAACACACACCATTTCCTACATCCAACAAGTTAGCCGCAAGTTGATAGAGGGAGATGAAAAGGAGATAGCTTATGCCCAAGCTACTGAAAGCTTGAGGGTGGTTCCTACTGACATTCAACACAAACTAGAGGTTTTACAGAGGTTCAAAGTAGCCCATGAGCCCTTGGTCAAAGCTCTGTTTAGTTTCAAGAACATGGAGAGCCATGGTGAATTAATTAAACTAGTACTTTGTTAGCTAATCACCTAGACACTACCTAAAGAGGGGATTACATTACTAGAACTCGTTGGTGGTATTGGTACATGTCTCAAAGCCCTATTACAATCAAGGATGGTGGTTCAAAGGTATTTTTACGTAGACATTGATCCTACTACAAGGCAAGTGGCTGCATCGAAAATGATGGAGTTCATAGCCAAATTTCCACAATAGTTTGCAACCATTGCATGGAAGGCCAATTTCACTTTCTTACCCTTTGACATACAACTAATTCAGAAGAAGCATATGGAATTACTTGGCCCCATGGACCTCATCATTTCAAGTTGGGAATCTCCAGGATTTTCAGCAGCTGAATTTGGAGAAGGTTTGAATGACATAAGATCTGGTCTCTCCACGGACATGGTATGACTGATCACTTGGGCTCAATCCATTTCTCCTACACTTGGTTATGTAATTAAGAACACCCCTTATGAGTTTGACCAAAAGGAAAGTCTAGGAGCACTACACGTTGGTCAAGCATTACCTTAGAGAGTCGCTTCTATTTAATGCGGTACAATGCGGTTCTTATGTGCACTGATTGCGCAATTAGTGGACCAACCTTGCACCACTTTCAGTTCTACAATTAGCTATGAGATACACCATCAGAGACCCCAACCTGCAAGTTTTTCACATATTGGATGATTAGAGCTTTTGCTAACCCGTTACAAGGCAAGAGAAACCTCCTTGGTTTCCTACGAACATAATAGGAAAACTAAAAGGTGTTTAGCCCACCTTTGTCTCCTTCCTAGGAGCACAAGACTTTCAGGGAGATGGACCAGGCCTGGTATATCATCATCCTTTAGCCACTTGGGATGAACCAAGCCCAGAAGAAAGATAAAGGCCTATGGGGTTCCAAACTGGCACTATTAGTCACACCAAGGTGACTAGATTGGAACGTAATGTTCTACTGGGGAGAGGCATGGACCTAAACTCCCTTACATGGTTGTTGGTAACCTATGTACTTTTTCAAATGTACACAATGCCAACATTGATTTAATCAGCTTGTAATTCTGGCAATGTGACTACATGGCGCCCCGACCAAGTACACTTGCCTATCTTAACATTTTACATTTCACTCTTAGTGTTTGGGGGGAGGAGGTACCATGTAATTTGATTCAAGTTGTTTCTGATACACCTGGAGGTACATTAGCTTTTGGAGAAACAATTATAACCTTCTATGAATTTACGCAATTGGATAGTGGAGAACCCAACACACCAAGTTCTTCAAACACATTTTCTAACTCCATTCCATGTGTTTCCAACTACCTTTTTGTTATGGGGAACCAACTCACCAAGAAGGAAAAACATTAGGTCACAGATTTGCTAATTAAGTATGAAAATGTGTTCGCATTCTCAATGAAAAACTTAGGTAGGTGTAAGACCATGTAGTTCTCTATAGACCTTACAAATGAGACACCCATTTATCGAAAGAGACATAAGTTGAGCAAGCATGAAAGATTTAAAGAGCTCCATGAAGCTGGTTTCATTCAACCATTAAGTTCTAATTTCGCAACCGCTATAATAATGCCAACAAAAAAAGATTCAGCTGGATTATGGATTGAGAAAAGGATGTGTGGGGATTATAGGTTTTTGAACCTAGTTACACCTCAAGGCAGGTACCCCATGCCCATCCTTGAAGAACTATTCGATAGCATTGGAGACTCAAACATTTTCACAATTGTGGATCTAAGGTAAGGCTTCAACCATATTGTGCTCACTGCGAAGGATTGCAAAAAAATAACATTCCATGGAAGCAACAAGTTGTGGGAATGGCTTCTGATGCCTTTTGGGTTGAAGAATGCACATGTTTTCTTTCAACAAGTCATGGACCAAGTTCTCGAAGGGGTAGATTTCCTAAAGTGCTACATAGATGACGTCTTAATGCATAGCAAGGGATTCCTGCAACACTTGCCTCATCTTGAAGAGTTATTCAAAAGGCTCCATGAAATCAATATGAAGATCCATCCTAAAAAGTGTGAATTTTTTGTCACCTTAATAGTTTACTTTAGACACAGAACTTTGCCAAATGGTATTATGGTTCATTGGGCCAAAGTAGTAACCATTTTGGAGATGCCTAATCCTATAAATGTTCACACTTTGAAGAGCTTCATTGGACTATATAATTATTACATGATTTATGTCCAAGATTTCAATACTATTGTTCATCCTCTCTATGCATTGTTAAAGAAGGATGTTGTTTGGACATGGAGTGAAGAGGCTCAAGAAGCTTTTGACACACTCAAGGAAAAGCTTTCAGAGTTCCCCATTCCGAGAAGACCTGATTTCAGCAAGGTCTTCATTCTACACACTAACTAGAGTGCTTTTGGTATTAGTGTTATTCTTGGCCAACTTGATGAGGAAGGCAAGGAATATGTTATCGTCTATGCATCCCGAAGCAATAACAAGGCTAAAAGCAATTATTCTTCATACGAAGGGGAATGTCTTGTTGTTGTATGGGTCATCATACATTTTAGGCCTTATCTTTATGGCATCGAATTCACTTTGTATACCGACCACCAGCCTATCAAGTGGTTGATGATAAACGACAAGCTTATTGGTAAGTTAGTTCGTTGGGCGCTTATACTTCAGGAATATGAATTCAAAATTATTCATTGACCTGGTATTACACATAAAAACACGAATACCATGTCGTGGAAACCCCTCACTACCTTTGAAGATTTCTTAGAAACTAGGCAAGAATTCGACCAGATTCCAATTAAACATGTATCTTATGCATCTAATTATTTTACACTATTGCAATGTAACCTAATTGAGCATCCCATTGTGGATATATGGGAGGACTTGGACATTCCGAGGTTTTTTCAGCATGGGGAATACCTTCCTCAAGTTACATTAAGTCATTGGGATCACATACAATAACAATCCAAACACTCACTACTCATGGAATGATAATTACCTCGTCCAATGCTTACCACAAGGTGACAAAGTGGTTCTTCCACCACATGAATGACATGGTCTCATTCAAAAAGTACACTCGAAGCTTGGACACTTTGGAATTAAATGTATTTATAGCCTTTTTGCTCCTCATTACCATTAGAGAGGTATGTATGCTCAAGTTCGAGACATCATTGCTAGGTGTGAACAATGTGATAAAGTGAGAACTTCTTTCTCCTCTCGACAGCTCACGCTTTTTCCACTCTCTATTCAGGGCATGTTTTATCGTTGGTCATGTGATTTAGTTGGAAAGTTACCACATACCTGCAAGGGTAATGTTTACATCATGATTATGATTGAGCATTTTTCAAAGTGGGTTGAGCTTGTTGCGCTACTGAACAAATCATCACACAGCACCAACCAGGTTTTCTTATAACATGTTTTAAGTAGGTTTGGGGCTTGTTCTAAGTGCCTTACTGATCAAAGATCAAAATTCAGAGGAGAATTCCAAGACCTACTTGACCATGTTCTCATTAACCATCACCGGACTTCAAGGGATCATCCCCAAGCTAATGGCCTTGTAAAAAGGATGGTTCAAACATGCAAGAAGGGATTTTAAAATATTTACTTCATTAGGAACAAAGAGGATTGGGACCTGGCCCTACCTTACATCACCATGGGTTACAAGATGTCCAAACAAGCCTCTTTGTCTCATTTCTCTCCTTACTTTCTACTTTTTGGGAAACATCCCATTCCACCCTCTTCCATTGTTACTCAAATGGACCAGGTTGTGGACTTGGACTCCCCAACCACTTGGGTTAGGGTCATTGCAGAGAAGGTTGTTCTATTCAAGAGGGTTATGCCCATGCCCATGGAGAACATGTCCATTGCATAACATCGAGACACCTTACGATATGCACACACGCGAGGTGGCAGTTATAAACCTAAGGTGAGACAATTTGATGTTGGTGATTTTGTGTATCTCTAACGACAACCTAATGATACTTTAGACACTTTTTCCGGTTGCACTATCTTGAGGATTAAGGCGATCAAACCTTCAAGTGTGTTAGAGTTGTAAGGAGCTAACGGACACACAATTCGGGATCACTCCAAAAATTGTGTGCCCTGCCATCTGCTGAACTTAGATCTTACCATCATCACGTCAACTTGGATTCCTCCACTTGACTATCCATGTCACGTATGTCAAAGAATAGATGATGTTGGCCAGATGTTGCTTTGCAATAATTGTAATGGTGGATACCATCTATTCTACCTCAAGTTAGAGCCCATTCAATTTCTTGCCAACATTTGGTACTGTTCATCATGTTCTCCTACAACACAAAATTCTATTCAAACCATGGCACGCTTTTCTCAGCTTAGGTGGGGGATACATGAAAATTTCATTTCAGCTTCCCCTTGTGCATTATATATATATATGTGGGTGCATATCTTTTTAGTTGATTAATTTCTACCTTTGAACGGTATTAATCTTTTTGTTTAGTAGAGTTTACTATGGACTTACACCCTTATGACACCGTATGTCACGACACTACATGCCACGACAACTATCATGCCCGTATGCATGGCCTCATACATGACGACTGGTTATAGGCACGCCAATCATGCCTTTTAGGGTTCATGTACACTTTTAAGGTTAATGTACATTCTTAGGTTATTGTAGGCTATTAGGTGTTTTAAGGTTATAACTTGTTTAGGGTTTCATCTTATTGGCGGCTACATAAAAAACCAAGTTTTTCCCTTCTCTTGTTAGTTTTTCTATAATTCCTTTGTCAGGGAGAGTTTCTTCCATAGTCAAATTGGATTTCTAGATGCCCACAATGATTATTACACGGCCACCGTTTACATACACTGTGTTTTCTTTCCTTTTTTGCAATTTAATATACATGAAAATTTCATTTCAGCCTCCTCTTGTGCATTGTATATATATATGCATGCATATCTTTTTAGTTGATTAATTTATACCTTTGATTGGTTTTAGTCTTTTTGTTTAGTAGAGTTTACTATGGACTTACACCTTTACGACACCATACGTCACAACACTACATGTCACCACAAAACTCAAAATTTCCATCATACGACAATGGAATCTTGGAGACTTCAAAATTTTAAAAATTAACCAAATTGTGTTAGCCAATTACAATTGTGACCCTTGTTTTTGGATTTGCTTGAACACAACCAAAATAAACACCGTGCCATTGACCCATGGTGCCAACTAATTAGGGGGAACATAAAAACCAAAAGTTACTAAAGTCAATTTTTATGTTGGACAAAGCCCCATAAAATTGTTCAAAACACCAATATCATCTTTCTATGGTGCTTTGGGAATGAACTAAAACAAATTCCCCACATGAGCTAAAGGTGAGGCGAAGCCAAGTTGAATATCAATAGGGGTACAACTCATTATTTCTTCAACATCAAGTTCATCATCATCCATGGATTCATCCTCTACCAAAAATATAGGAACAAATATGGATCCTTGCACAAAGCCAATATTAGATGTGTTTGGCAACTTTGTTTGGAAATTGAATTGCTTGCATTCTATTGACGTTGATGCAACATTTGCACTAAATTAAAGAAAGTTATTTGCATGAGTTATGATGCCATACATTTTCACAACAAAGGTTATGAGAAGTTATGTCCGATAGTGATGAAAATGTCCAAAATTAGTTTGGGACACAACTTGAAATGCAAAAGCAAACTTTCTCGTTCAGATAAGATCAAGGTGTTGAAGTCTTGCCCAAACACATGTTCAAGAAGCACACGACCTTAAAGAATCCAAACATCTTGACAATTATCTCCTTTGGGATGATCACAAAAGACTATGCAAATTGATATTGTAATTTATTCCTGAACGTAAGGCAAAAGAATAAAACACAATCCATGGACCTAAGGTTGGGAGATGCTGGGGGCAACTTTCTTTGACAAAGAACATGTGTTTTCAAACAAAAATTTGTTCAATGTTAGATGTTCACAAAATTGGTGCACAATGTTGGTGATTATCTTTTCATAACAATAGACTCAGTAAATGACACAAGCTCTTGAAGTAATGAGAAGGATAACAAGAATTTTGAGCTTAGGCCAAAGTAGCTTGTGATGAACCATAGTGAAAATGAATGAAATAGTTGAACAAACATAATATCCACAAGAAGAACATGGCATCCTATGGGAAGAAAAATTTAGATTTGTTAGAATATATATCCATGGGATTCCAAATTTGAGAAAACAACATTCTAAAATTGTTGTTATAATAATCAAATGGTTTAAAATTTCAATCCCAATTACAAGAATCAAAGAAAAATTCAACTTTGTTTCACAAAAAATAAAATTACATGTTGGATGCAACATAGATGAGACAAGAGATACATACATGTGAATAAATATGAGAAATATGTACAAATGGGATATATAGTTTAAAAACATGATACCTTCAGTAAATATAAATGAGTAATTGAAAATGGGCCATCCATGAAGAATTCCCCATTAAGCAAAAGAGGATATTTGCAAAATGAAAACTGATTAGTGAGTTTTAATGATGCCTACACAATTTGATCACAAAAAATCCCAATGGATGAAAACCTAGCAATGTGCCACCCACACCATTGAATATTTAATAATTGGGTGGATTATGACACATGGTGGATGTTCATTGGCGAACAACCATATTTTTGAGGTCGGCATGAAAAAAAATGTATTTTTCTTCAACCAATATCCAAACACTTAAGATAAATAGACTTTTTGCAGTCAAAAATTTGTATCAACTTATAATGAACAAAAAATGAACAATCACAAATGGAGATGATCATTGGTTAATAACTAGTTGGACTATCATATGGGAAATATGGGTACAAAAATGATGATGACAAATGACAATCAACAAACATTTGTTCTTATAAAAAAGGGTTGTTGTTTCCAATGGGAAATTGACCAACATAGTTATTAATATTCATAGAATAAATACCCATTATCAATCAGTCAAGAGTTGAATAAACATTATTTTTGGGAAAATAATATTAGATGTATGTCCATAATCATTGAACAAAGCCAAACCAATTCATAAATGAACAACCACATTTGTCAAAGATAAACTTGTATGCCATCCAACAAATTTGGAAAATTTCCACCCAAGAAATGTGGATCCTTTTGAAGATTGATTTTTTAAAATTAATGTGAAACACAAATATTTTATTGTTTATAAAATTAAGGGCTTGGTTAATGTGTTTAGGTGAGGCAATTGTTGGAACAATAGTTTGTGTGTAATTGCAAATGTTGTAGGTAAAATGATGATGGTAATGGGACCTAAAGTTGGCATTAGGAGATATTAATTTTGATTTCAACTTTATTGGGAAATAGCATGTGATTATTAATTGAACGAGAAGATTTGCATTAACTTTGCTTCACCGACCTTGAATATAATAGAATGTTAGACAAAATTCAATGATTGGATGAAACCCAATCCTATGAAAGGAATTAGAAATTGTTCAAAAAGCCTAGATGGCTTGTGAATGAATCCAAGTTTGACTTGGGGCAAGATGTTGGAGAAAATGCCTAACATAATGGTGATGTTAGTTGATGAACATTGACATTCATTACCTTGAAAATGCATGAATCCTCCAACGGGCAAATCAAATAACAAGGTCGATGATGTTTGTTGGTGAACAACACTTATCAATGCTACAAAATTGTTTAGCTTTTGAGGGATCAAATAAAATGGAGATCAATGCCAACACTTTTGAGTGAAAACAATCAATATCCAAACAAAATCATGTTCATTGATGAATAAACAACATTGTTGGGAAGGATTTTGTCGTATATTCAATGAATGTAGACAATGATGGACTTGATGTAAGGTTATTGAACAACCACTTTCATCTAAAAATAATTGTGTGTCGTCCATCAAATGACAAAAATGTCCATTTCAAAGGATGATGTTAATTAAGGAAAATGACCTTTTGGGTTTTTAATTTGAAATAGCAAGGATAATAAAATATTTAATAAACAAAAAAATTGGTTAGGGAAATAAAAGATTGACTGGTTAAAGTGACATGAACCATTCCTACAAAGATTTATGATGAGTAAATAATATTGAAGTCAATTTTTTGTGAGATTATCCTATAATTCATGATTGAACTCGAGGACCATAATCACCCTAAAATCACCATCCTTGAGTAGATGACACGAGTGGATGTAGTGCAAGGCTTGGATATATTGTTTCATTATCAAAAGGAATGGAAATTGTTGAGGGAGCCCAATTTGTTTGTAGAAGAAGTCAAGCTTGAATCGCATAGTTCTTTGTCATTTACTTGTCAAATGTTTTTTTTGTGACGTGTGAGCTCAAGGTCTAAAAACTCTAATGCCTTTCAAACATCCCCTACTTTCCCAAATTGTTGATGTTAGGAAATCTACATCGGGCATTTGGGATTGGATACAAGTATTTGTGACAATTTATTTACCTTCTTTCATGGTCTATCTCTATGGTACAATGCAAAAAAATTGCACTTTTAATAGATGATATGAAAAACAAAAAGGGAGGTTATAGAGGATAGGGGACTTCAAGTATGGCAAGAGAGGAAGAGGCCACCAAAGGACTAATGAAACGAGGTTATTGTAGACCAAAAGGAAGCATACCAAGTCATAAGAGAGGTTGCACAACATATGCTTGTGGGGGTTGGGAGGAAGATCATGATGGAGGCAATCGGGAAGTAGAAACAAAAAGTGGTGCAATTCAAAGGGTTTCATCTTTTATGAAGGCCAAGAACATATATGGAGCTTGTGATTGCAATGGGAAAAGGTGTGGGCCAAGTAAAGGTGCTTACTTCTTTGTGAAGAATATTGTGTGTGATGCACATACCGGTTCAATTAACCACAAAGGCAAGGACAAGGAGGCAATGGAGATAGTGGGAGTAGTTGACGAATAGGATGGACCTCCAATTGACATGAAGATTGGTGAGGAAGATGTAGTTGAACAAATCAATGACATGGGGGAGGAAGAAATGCACATGATTAAAAAATCAACCTCACATGTGAAACATTTAATGAACCTTCTCCTATTGTTAATTCAATTATGTGAACAATACACATTACATGTCGTGAATGCATGTTATGGGTACACTTTCCAATTTTGGAGATGTTAAAATGGCTTTCAATCCTTTCAAAATGAAAAGAGGTTCAATGCATGTTGTAAAAATATATGTATGTGATTATTTTCTGAATGGTAGAGAAAAGATGATGACCCACTTTTAATCAAATTAGGTTTTAATTTTGTAGGAATAGAGGAAAAGAAATCAAGAAATCAATGTGTAAGTGTCTACACTTCGAGAGTCAATAATGTATAAGCATGTGAAGGGCATGACTTAATGGACAAGAAGAATATCAAAAAGTGCAAAGGCCAAAGTTTTTCAAATAAATGTTACAACCTTTGATGTTGAATGTTATGCCTATGGAAGTCCCATTATCTTGGTTTCTTGTAATGGAGGTCGTCTAACCCATAACAAAGGAGGACATAGATAGATTGGTGGAAGGGTTTTAACATATAAAGATGTTGGGGACCATGAATATGTTTTATGCATTTGAGTATAAGAATGTGACTAAAGAAATAACACTTGTGAAGAATATAGTCCCCAATGGGATTCAATCTAGAGGAAGATGAGTGAGGAATTTTATTTTGAAAAAACAAGGACTTGCATCATTTAAAAAGGAATATGTTATACCTTTGAGAAGGAAACCATTGATGTGTTACATAGATGCAAACAACATTGAAGGAGCACCACGCAATGGATGAGAAGTTCCTTTTAAAGGCTCCCAAATTAGTCCTTGACAACCATATAATTTCAAGTGAAGATTCACAATTGTTGTTCCAATCCGAATAGGTAATATTGCAATATATTTGTTTTTCAATCAAATTGGGCCCATTTGCACAAATTTGAAGTATAAAATGCTTGTTAGAGGTCTTTGGAGATTATTCACAAGGATTTGTTTGATCCATAAGATCATAGGGCTACAATCATTGGCAAGGAATCTTATGGAGTGGTGAAAAGGTGTGTTAACAAACGATTATTTTAAGATGGCACAATGAAGGATGGAAAAGGTGAAATAATGATATAAAGTACTTCAAGAGGTTTTAGTTTATGCACTTTATAAGGTAAAAGTCCATATCCAATTTGACCATGTCAAGCTTTGGGTGTATGTTTCGATAAGCCAACATTGTTTTTCTAAAATGTGCATTAATTTTGTTAACAACACGAAATGGACAACATTTCAAAAAATTGGGCAGATCGACAAGAGTGAGATCAAACCACCATGAACAAAGGGATTTAGGATATGGAGAAATATGAAAAGAGGGAGTTCAAAAAAAAATGTCCCAAGTATAAAAACATGGTTGATAAACTATTGTTAATTGCCGATCCAAAGTATCAAACAACTTTTAAAAAATTATTGATTTTTTTTTTTGTGTAAATGGAATAGGAGTGGACGACCAATAGGCTTTTTTGTTTTGTTCACACAAAGGTAAGTTTGGAGGAAAGGATGAATTGTTTGAAGATCTGGATGATGGACAACATGGAAAAGTCAATTCACAATTTTCCAACCAAATTAATTGGAAACATGTCACTTGATATGTGGCTTTTATAAAAAGGCCTTCATCTTCTAGTTAAGTGACGCATCATTCTATTTAGAAGAAATTCATAGTCAAAAAAAGATGTATGGGTTTTTAATTGATTATTTTGATCACATTGATTGTAGCTTCTCTAAGCACGCAAATATTAGTTAGAGGAATTGGAACATGACATAAGAGATCGCATGAAAATAAACTACAAGAAGTTGAAGTTTTCAAACATATGGATTTCCATAAAAGCCTATGTGGCAAACTACACCACACAATTTTTTGTTGGAATTTCTTGGCATGAACTCAATCCTGACAATTTGGAGAAAGGCACGACAATTTTTCAATCCAACACTTGGGAGGAGCAATTATATGATTTAAAAAAATTCAGCAATGTGCATTTCAATATGCATTGCATGGATCATTACCTCTTAACAATAATTCCATTCAGTATGTTGTAACACATGATGGTGCATGTGGTAGGTACATGAAGTTTGTTTTGATTACATAAAGGTTTGTCATCACATGGGAGGAGATGAGAATAATAGTATGGAACAAGCTACACCTTAAGGGGTGGACTACCTCCCACTTGTGATCAAGGGGTTAGTTTCTAGATTTACCCATCCTCACTGTTCTAGAAGACGAGAAGGAAATCTATGAAACCTACAAAATTCAAGCAGATAACTTAATATAAGGGATGCCAAGTTTGGAAGCCAATGTAGTGGAAGGGATATTTGTAATAGCAAATAGTGTGCTTGCCAACCCTATGCTAATTTTTCATAAAGTTTTGAGAATTCTAATTGCATTATCAATGGCATGTGCATCTAACTTTTAATATTTATTTATACATCTTCATTGAGTATCTACTTTCAAATGAATGCATAGAAAGTTGGTGTAGTATAAGGTGGAAAAAAAACCATTATGGTTCATTAATGGGAATTTTTTTTGAATTATTGTCCTCCCTACAATACAATACATGTCTTTTCCATTACAACTTCTTGGAGATAATCTATAGCCAATGTAATCGACTAATCAAAACTATAGAACTTAGTTCTTAAAAACAATTTGACTACCTTTTAGGATTCCATAACGAACAAACAAAAACACACTACAATGTTATACACAAGAAGTGGCAAAAAAATGTTTCAAACTGAGAGTATGATGCATATGAAACACCTTTGCTTATATATAGTAAAGAGGTTGACTCATTAATGCAAGATTTGATAGTAGCCAACAAGTTGGACATGAAGCACATTTTGCTATATGTAGAATGGTCTTTTAGGCTTATCAAACATGCATAGGAGACAATGTCAAAAACTTCACTAGTTATAAGGACTTTGAAAAGGAAAAGGAAACAATGTTGGTGGAGGAACAAAGGTCTTGTAGTGGGTTTAAAAAAAAGATGTTGCCATGGGTGGAAGGTAATTTACTTCAACACATCTGCAAAAGAGATAAATATCATTGAAACCTCGGGTTAATTTCAATCATTTTTACATAAATATGAAAATACTTGGCATGATAATGCAACACTTCAACTAAAGTTTTGTTATATTGGAGCTTGGTGCATTGTTTGATTTGAATGTCATTCAATTAAATGTGTGAAAAGTTGAGGCATATTAGAGTGATTGAAAAGGGAGTTTGAACACATTAGAAAAATATCACTTATCCATGTTCATTACAAAAGGGTTGTGTGTATAATTTTATTTTATTTTTTGTTTGTTTGTTTGGTTCTAGCATATCATGTTATTAAATTGATTTTGTAGTTAGTAGCTTTCAATATGTAACTATTATTTATTTGAATGTCATAGTTCCAACAAAACATTTGTTGTAAAGTATATGTAGGGAAAGAGATTGTGCAATGTAACTTGTAAGGAAAAATCAAAATTCAAGAGAACACAACTTCTCCAATGTTTAGTAGAATATTATTACAAAGAAGCCTAAAGATTAGTTGTTTCAAACCAATGGGCTTGCTAGATTTCATCTTGTAAATAAGCATGTGTAGTTATATTAATTAAGGTGTTAGTCAATGTGTAATTACTATTTAAAAATAGGGATGCAACACATGACTTGTGAACTTTATATTCCAATACAACCTTAAATATAATACATTTATCATAATAAATGTATAAAATTGATTTGACGTATTAAATTTATTTGAAATGAAGATTTTATTGAAGTTAGATCCTAACACAAGGTCAATCCCAATTGGAATGCAAAATGTATTAATAGTTTGCCATAATTGGAATTCAAAATACTAGCTTAATGACTATAATAATTAAGATCAATTTTATATTTATTTATTTCACCTAAAATAATTAGGTTTGATGTCAATTGTTAAACACCGTGAAAAGGTTAGCCCATAGACACTAGAAGAAAAATTGGAATTTGCAATTAGTTTTTAGTTGCAAATGACATTTACAACAAAAATTTTCATTGTTTCAAAAAAAAAGTCGTGTGAGACACTAGTTGCAAATGACAAGGGATTTTGGATGAAAAAAAATTCAACAAAATATGCCTTCATCCTTTGATTGGGCATATATGTATTGTCTCATGCAACCAATATGTGATTATTTCAGTGAACAATGAAAGCAAATGATGTGTTACCACATGTTGCCACGTGTTCCAACTTTTAATTATTTAAATATATATTTTATAATTTAAAAATAATCTAAATTGTTCAATTCATAGTTTGGATAGTCTTAGATCATGACATGTGGCATAATAAAAATTTATCGCACAACATATTAATTAAAATTTGACCAAAATAAATTCAAATATATATTTAATAGGTAAGCTGATATGTAAGTCCACCTAGGTTAGATAACCACCTAGGTAGGTAAGTTCTACCTAGCCTACTTAAATAAATAGGTTATACATCAGCTAGATATTTATCTAAATAGTTAAATAGGTTTTACTTAAACTAAATACCTACCTAGGTAAGTAGGTAGGTAGCTTAAAGAGGTAAGTAAGCTAAGCATAGGCTAATCTAATTAAGTAGGTTTAAAACAATCCATTTTTATTTTGAGTTTTGCCTTTAGGTTTGAACATGTTTTATTGGCTCATCCTTTAAAAACTATTTATACTTTGAGTGCTACCAATGCACTTAATTATATATATTTCACTTTCCATGAATGAAAAACAAAAGATATGGGTTAAACATTTTAGTTGCAACTATCACCAGACTATTCACAATTTATTTGTAACTACATCTTGATATTTATGTTAGTTTAACCCTTTTAGCTATATGCTAATTATTATAAATAAAGAACTATTAATAATTAATAATAGTTTATTATCATTATTATTAGAATAGACTAGTATCATAGATTATGTATTTTGTGAATCCTTTTATCCCAATTATCTTCCTTATTATAAATATTATTAATTATGATAATCAATAGTTCATAATAATGAGAATTGAAAAAAAATTCAATAGGTACAATAGAATACCCAGACAACTTTCAATAGAACAGTATTGTCTGGGTATGTATATTATGCAACAAAATGTCTCATAAAAATATTGCAAGAACAAGTCTAGCACCAAGCCAGTGGAAGTACAAGGGAAATAAACAAAGCCAAGATTCACACATGACATTTAGTTCACCAGTGCAAACCCGCAAGATGAGCATACATGTGCATTACTCAGAAGAAAAGTACCGAAGTGTAGATGGGAATAGATTGATGCTAAGTATGAACATTGTGGGTTTCGTGTGACATATTTACACTCTGCTTGTGTAGTCTTCGCCAGTTACACTATGCTTGAGAAATGATAACTTCTCTCTCATGGGAATTTTATGTCTCCAGAGACTGTAATGGACATTGGGCACCATTTCATCAGGCTTTAAATTTGCACATGTTTAGCACATTCATATCCCGCTAGGTATATGCTTGGCAGAACCTGTCATAGCATCATCATATGGGTAAAATTGAACTGATCATAAATGCCATCCAAATTGCAATGTGCAAGTGAAATCTCCATGCCTCTGCATAAAAATATGATTTCAGGTGCTTTGAACAGACATACCATGCAGAGTGAAAGCGTTGCACACAAGGAAAGGCTTCTGGCTTCTGAATGCTGCTGAATCAGCCTTCTTTCCAGTTGAAGGCACAATCAGGGTTGCAGCATTTGTAGAATGTAGTCATGGGCTCGTCTGCAGAGCGAATTTGGATTTGCATGAAGTATGCTTGTCCATAACTGCACTGTGGGCATGTCACTGCCAGAAAATAAAAAGAAAAAAAAGGAAAGCTTTAGCCTGGTGAACATGCATGTACAATAACCACCTATCTCTTCAGCACCAGAAGGAGGAGGGGAAATAAACAGTAAGAAAAACCTGGTCCTCATGAAGACTATGAAAGGAAACTTATTGTAACAAGTCCATGGAGAGAGAAGAAATAGTAACCCATCTTATGAAAAGAAAAACTGGACCTGAGTGGCTCCTGCTACTTCTATGCAAAGGATGTCACATGATAGATGAGGCAAGACCAAAAGCAAGCAGACTGTAGGGCTCACAAATGAGTGCGAAAGACATGTCTGAAATTGCAGAGAAATCTCTACAACAATTTGAAGGTGACATGAGAAATGAGTGCTGTCATAATTATGAGAGTAGCTCACAAAGTGCCAAACCATCAACTTCATCACAAATAGCTGTGACGAGCTGCCATGACTACCCCACTGAATTCATCAGCTCCCAACAGTTGGTGTCGATAAGTATGTAAACAGTCAACCCAAGATCTGGGCAAACCTACATTGTACCAAATCTGCATCCTGAGTTTCTGTTGCATTTCCAGAAGTAATGGGAAGACTCAGCCATGATGTTGGCTAGCCTCGAGGGATATAGCTAAGAAAAGAAAAATCAACTAGCATCCTCATTGAAGCTGCAACAAGCTTGTGAGGGTGAGCTTCATTTCATTTTAGCTTGTTGCTGTAAGCAAAAGCATCCAAGCCAAACACAGAGAGAGGCCTACATGGAGAGTAGTGGTATCTCCTTTAAGCTCACAAAAGAGACATGCATGATCAAGATACAGACCTAGGATTTAGGTCACTCACTGCAAGGTTTTAACTTTGCTGTTCAGATGGGACAAGGGTGAGAGGGAGGGAGAGACTAGTGCTAAGACTGGTCGAGGGGAACTTGAATGCATGCTCAGTATTATTCATACACAACTTCACATTCAAGATTTGTGTTGGAAACTAGGAAAGAGTAATAATAGGGTTTAGATTTCAAGGGAATTTTTGATGGATCCTGTTTTACACTCTGAACAGTCTTGTTGAATGGAGTTTGTTTTTCTGTGTGAAAATGGGGGCTCATGGTTTCAATTCCTTCAACAATCCTGCTGCCGAGTTGATAAAGAAAGCCAAACTCAAAAGCCACAAGACAGTCAAGAATGAAGGGAGATGACGATGGTGAAGAAGAAGAAGAAGAACAACAAAAGTAACACACCTGCGGTTCGGTCCACATTCTTCCAGGCATCTTCACCTCCCAATACATCGGTGACTTCCTTCTGTTTCAGGACCAGTTTCTTCGAGATCTGCAGCACCCAAGGAACGTTGCAAGAAAAATTTCTTGCAGCTTAGGATCTTCTTGTGCACCCGTCCACAACAAACTGTGTGTGAGTGTGTGTATGCGCCAGATCAAAATAGAAGATGGGAAACAACAAACAAGGCATGCCCACAATTCTTACTTACCTTGCGTTCGATGGGAAAGATGTAAGGGCACGTTGGGCAGAAGAACCGCAACGGCTTGCCCATGCGTGCATTCTCTATCAACAGCAAGTTAGCACATGTTGGACAAAACTCCATTCTCTCTCTATCTGCAACACCACAATCTCCGCATGCAAGCAACGACCTTGCGAAACTATGTTCTGCAAAAAGAAGAGAAAGGACAGAAGACTCTTTCGCCAGCAGCTCTGGTGGTCCCCCCCTTGTCTCTCTATCGCGCTAAACCCTAACCCTAAACTGGGACATCAAGATGCCGATGACCTAGTGGTGGTGGGTCTCATTGTACCTCGTATTCGCTGTAGGATGGGTGTGCTCGAGCAAGCACTGCTGCTGCTCCCCACATCCTCGTGAATGGATTACTACATCCACAAGAGTTTCTAGTGATCCCACATGCGAAGTCTGAACCAGCCTCTCTGAGAGAGAGAGAGCCTCACGATCCGTGTACTGTGCAGCTGTCATCCTGCCTCGAATGGCTGTCTGGTGGATTGCCTCCAAATCTTGCACTGCACTACTTCCGCACCATGAATCACACAGTATGGCGAGGAGGTCTTCTCCGGGTCTTCCATGACGTCCTCAAGCTTGGGGTAAGTTGGAAGTTTCTCTCTCTGTTGATGCTTTAGTAGCAAGCAATTCCTGGAGGATTTGCTATCGCACCCGAACAACCAATTACTTATGATTCCTTTGCACACACCCAGAAGGAGCTGCACAATCTCACAAAGTGCATGAGGATCTGAGGATCTTCCAATTCGCTAGTCGGATTGAGAAGGTGAGGAGGGAGAGGGATTGAGGATTTCCAACTTTGCAACATGTCTATTGCTCCATTCCCCATTTATTACTGTGATGTGGTGTGGCAATTGATTTCAGTGCATCTATCTGCTGCATTCAGGACAAGCAGCAAACCAAGGATAGCTTTGGCTTCCTTCTCCTCAGATGCTTCAGTGTAGCAGGACGACAAGTACAAAAAGGTTAGTGCGTCTTGCCAATTCACATGTTGGAGTTTGTTTACTGCTGTGTGCCATCATGGCCGTGTTCTTGTGATGGAAGCTTGAATCTCCATCTTCTCCACATTTGTATTCCACAAAACCTTGCACTCTCTATTTTGTCTCTACAATCTGGTGTATTGGGTTTAGTGTCCACAATCACGGTGTTCTTGTGATGGAACCTTGAATCCCCATATTCTCCACATTTGTATTCCACAAAACCCTGCACTCTCAATTTTGTCTCTACAAGCTGATGTACTGGGTTTGGTGTCCATTATCATTCTTTTCTTTCATTGTCATTCTTAGAGAAAAAAGACCAATTATTCTCAGATGGATGGATGGCTTCAACTGGTATCTGTGATTCTAAGGTAGGAATTTTGTCTTGAAAGAATTCCAGAAAATTGGCAGTAGGATGTGATGGTCTCTGTGCTTGGATGCAATAGCTTACAGATCTGCAGGCCAAGTTGGTCTCTCTGCTTGGAGGCAATTAGCTCACAGATCCACAGGCCAAGTTCTGATTGATTTCCTGGTCTTTGGTACAGAACTCGGTGTCTCCATAATCAATAGAGATCCACCCTCATTGCAAATGGATATGTATTCAATCTTTGTCAAAATGTGTTTATTGATTGATGATCTGTGAGAAGAGTTGATGGGTTTGAGCTTGTTGTTGGTGTGCAAAGGTGGTTGTTGATTCCTGCAACTACAGTTTGCTTGAATTTGCATTATCATCCTCTTTCCTGAACCTGCAAGTAACCAGCAAAGAAGGTGCTCATTTTGAGATTCAGTTGTTCCGTTCCTGAAATCAGACCTCCTACCACTTCCTTTTAAATAACCCAAAGATCAAATGATATCTTTAGATTCACACTAATGAATTATGGCATCTCAAGCTTTCTTCTATACTGTGTAATAGACTGGGAAGAGGTGGATTTTCTGCACGTCTATTGGGTAGGCTGTGAGTATATTTCTGCAGCAATTGCTACCTTTTCTCTTGTGTTTTTGTCTTCAACAGTTGCTTGTACAAGTTTGTTTTCAGGACCTTTCATCAATCTTTTCTGCATCAAGCAAAGAGATGGGCCTCAGTAGTAGTACATTTCAAGGCTTCTAGACAGTTTTCTCCCTGGCATGTCTGACCTTTAGAGTTGTTGTGAAAGTTTTTAAAAAATATTTATTTGTTTTAATTTTGAATTTTACTCATGTTTGGGAGCCATAGATGAGTGCAGAGATTAGAAATGGAGATCGAGCTATAAGCAGAGGTAGTGATGTGAAGATTGCAACCTCAGAAATCAAAGCATTGATTGAGATGCAGCGACCTGAAGACGTATTGTACAGTTTGGAACAGCAAGGTGTCCGCCTAGATGCACCCACATATAGGTCTCTTTTGAGGAGATGCGCCTACACAAGAAATCTGACTGCTGGTAGGAAGGTGCATGGACATATTGTTGAGACTGGTTTCAAGGCTGATATTTATTTGCAAACTGCAGTCCTGAGTATGTACTGCAAGTGTGGGAACTTAGTGGAAGCTCGCAAGGTTTTTGACACAATGCAACAACAAGATATGTTTGCATGGACCTTGATTCTGGCAGCCTATGCCAAACATGGGTCTGCAAAAGATGGGTTCAATTTATATAAGCAATTGCATGACGCCGGTGTGAGATGTGACAGGATCATGTATATGAGCATTGTCAGCATGTGTGCAAACCTAGGAGACCTGGAAGAGGCCAAGGCGGTCTATAATGACATTGCCAAAAGTGGCATCACAGTAGATGCTCTCCTGTCAAATAACCTCATTCATATGTATGCCAGATGTGGGAGTATGAAACATGCACATGAAGTATTTAATAGCATGCCAGAGAGGGATGTTGTTTCATGGAATACAATGATTGCTGGGGCAGCTTGGAATGGAAATGCCGAGGAGGCATTTGATCTCTTTTCAAAAATGCAGCAGGAGAGTATGAAGCCTGACTTTATTACTTTCATGAGCCTCCTCAATGTGTGCACAAGTCTGGTAGCTTTGAAACAAGTACATGACAGCATTATTGAGGCTGGATTGGAGGCAGATGCACATCTTGCAACTGCTGTTGTCAGCATGTTTGTTAAGTGCGGCAGTGCAGAGGATGCTCGGTGGGTTTTTGACAAAATGAAGGTGCGGGATATAGTCACATGGAATGCAATGATCGAAGGATATGCTAAGCATGGTCCATATAGGAAAGCTTTAGAAGTTTATTGTCAAATGCAGGATGAAGGTTTTGAGCCCAATTGTGTGACATTCACTTGCCTCCTTAATGCATGTGCCAACCTAGCATCCCTGCAAGAAGCCAGATGGGTTCGTGCCAGAATTGTTGCAGCAAAACTTGAGTCACATCTTCATGTTGCAAATGGCATGATGAACATGTTTGCCAAGTGTGACAGCACAAAAGATGCCCGCCAAGTATTTGACAAAATGGAGGTACGGAGTGTGATCTCTTGGAATACAATGATCAATGGATATGCTGAGTGTGGTCCATATATGGAGGCTATAGAAATTTTTTCTCAAATGCAGCATGAAGGTGTCAAGCCTGATGCAGTGACCTTCACTGCCCTCCTCAAGGCATGTGCCAACCAAGCATCTCTGCAAAAAGCCAGATGGGTTCACACCAGGATAATAGCAGCTGCATTTGAGTCAGATATATGTGTCAGGAATGGTTTGATTAGCATGTATGCCAAGTGCGGGAGTCTTGCTGATGCAGCCCATGTCTTCAATGAGATGGAAGAGAGGGATGTTGTTACATATAATGCAATGATTGCAGCTCTTGGGCAGTATGGTCATGGCAGAGATGCCCTCCAACAGTTTCATCGGATGATATCTGCAGGTGTGAGACCAGATGGTGTAACCTTTGTAGGTGTTTTGTCTGCATGTAGCCATACAGGCCTCGTGGATGAAGGACTCAGGTATTTCCATTCTATGTCCAAAGATTACAGTGTCGCACCAGGAGTTGAACATGTCAGCTGTTTGGTTGATCTACTTGGCCGTGCAGGATACTTGGTTGAGGCTGAGGAAGTTGTGAACAGAATGCCTCAAACTCCTGTGGGTGCAACATGGGGAGCCTTGCTTGGTGCTTGCAGACTTCATGGAAATGTGAAACTAGCAGAATGTGCAGCACAATTTTGGACTCTATTGGAGCCACAAAATGCTGAAGTGTATGTCTCCCTTGCACACATCTATCTCACAGCCAGTCTGTGGCAGGAGGCCATGACAGTTCAGAAGTTGATGGGGGAGAGGGATCTCAGGAGGCAAGGCCCAGTTGGATTGAGGTAGAAAGGCATCTGATTTGCTGCTGAGAACTTCAAAACAGCAATTGCAACATGATATGCTCTGAACAAGAAGATGACTATGGCACATCTCAAGCACCTTGGTTAAGAAGAGCTGCACATGTCATCCAATGAAATCACACCAAGCACTTAGTCATCTGACTGAAGCAATCAGAATCCTTGCTGATCAGCGTCTACCTGCATAAAGTTCTTCAAATGCTGATGTGGATAACATTGGCAAGCAGGGAACCAGGGCACATCTAGAAGCTGATCTGACTTACAAATGCACAGGCAAAGCAGTTCCAACAAGTCAGGGCAGCTGATGCATGGCAAGGACTTGATGGGGAGCATTTTTGCACTGCACCCGAAGGGCTCATCACCATGGTAGCTCTGGAGATGACCCTGGCCTCATATCTCCACAAAGGTTTTTGTTTGTTCTTGGGGAATGCACCAGATTGATGTACAATTGATTGATCTACACAGTGACTGTGCAATGATCTTATATTCAGCTATTCTCTTGCTTGGAAAACACGCACTTGAGATTGGAGACTTTGTGGAAACAATTGGTGCACACAGTAGATAAACCTCATTGCAATGTAAGCTATTCTAGTTTACCAAGTGCAGTTTGAAGCTATGAATATAGCCAATTCTGTATAAGAAAAAATTCCCCAGGAGGCAAGGTACCTGCTGAGGGAAGGAAAAATTCAGTTCAGGAATGGCACAAGTCAGACATAATTAGAAAACAAAAAGCAGGAATAGGTAAGTGACAAGGAAGCCCCTAAAAATGTTACATGCATCAACCTACTAAAGACTTTGGACACCTGGCCACATGTGCAGAACAAGGACACAGAGTCTTGATTCTGGCCTACCTGTGCCTGACATGAATGGAACAAAAATGGTCTCTCATGTGTTGAAGCCCATGCGCCCTGCTAGTTTGCTTTCCAGGATTCTTCGGTCAATGGCTGCATTTACTGAATTCATCTAGACACCCAAGCCCGCATTGAAATAATGAGTCAGCAAAGAAGATGAAAGAACAAACTTGCAACCTAAAGTATATAACAGAACTAACTGAAGCTCCTGCCTCTTTCCAGGATTTAGAGCCATCACCACAAAAATTGTTGTCCCAATTGTCACCAAGAAAGACACTTCACATTCTAGGATCTACCCCATATTCTAGGTGAACAGCTAGAAGAGCACTCAGCTATCTGTATCTAGAGCTGACCTTACCTGCATTGTCTCATCAAGTGCCTGGTACTGTGAGAGTGACATCCTTCGCTCCTCCTGTAAAGATAACTTACATCAGCTTTGCAAAAGAGAAAGAGGCAAGAGAATGTTCAGCATTCAGCTGACAACAGGAAAATACCAAAGATCCTCGAAAATCCAGAGCCAGATTGACTCAGGCTACATATTCAACAGTTTCTACACAGTATCCACATTTTGAACTTCTTGGCTGACACAATATATCACCATGCAAACAACCCAATTGACTAGGGTACCAGAAAATATTGTACATTTCCATACTTACAGGTTTCTAGGATATTATCATAAGACCTTATGACAACCAAAAAAATTTCTAACATAAAAGGGAGTGAGATGTGCCCAAACTAAGTGTGGGAAAACTCAAGGTTGCCCAAATTCCCAAAACCAAGTCTTACAAAGTCAAAGAGTAGGAACCTGGAACCAGTGGGTATTGCAAAATGAATCCTGCCCAACAATGGCACCAATCCTACCAAGGCCAGACAAAAATATAGTTGCTCAGTTTTCAACTTTTGGGGAAACTGTACAAAGGGCTCAACAAAAAAGAAAAAAAAGAAGAAAATGGGAAATCTAGAAACAGCCGGAGATAACATGATGAGCAGAAAAACTAGATAGAGGATTAGTACACTCTACAGTTCAGTCATCAAGAACAGGCAGGTGGATAAAAATATGGTTCCAATCTATGACACCATATTGCAAAAGAAAGAGGCAAAGTCGAACAGGAACCACCTGCCTCCTTATTTCACCATGGTAACAGGGGCCCTCAAGTTGCTTCAACTTTTCACCAAGCACTTATCCTCAGGTTCCCACACTTGGATGACTGGTTGAGAGAGTGAACCCTAGTCTTCCTTGGTTTACTATTTGAAATAACATCTAGCATCACCCGTTGATGCTGAACCACCCAGGACCCTAACATCATAACCAATCATACAAGAGGAGTTGACCAAGGAAACCAAGAATACATAAAGAGAAGAAAAGATGAAAAATGAAGCAAACAATGTAGTATAAAGAGAGGAGAGGAACAATGTGGAGAACCTTAAGAGCATGATTTTTTGGGGGAAAAAAATCCAGGAACCTAACCCCAAAGACTCAGGAATGATTAGGTTTACACTTTTTCTTCACTGGTTGCCTCTGACATCAGTATTGCTTATGGATTGATACTTTTGTAACAACTTTCAGTCATTTAGAACGGTTGGAAATTGCCACCACTAGGATTTGGCTATCAGCCCTGGTTTTAGGGTGGAAAATAATGACAGAACAGAACACAAGTTGAAACAAAATATACAAATTGCAAGCACCCAAAACAGAAGACATGGGTCAAGGGAAGATAAACAAACCATGGACATCATTTCATCATCCCAAACTAAGTAGACCTCATTGGTGCTGGTAGCAGGGCCAGGTGGCTTGTTGGAGATGACAGGGGGAGGCCCAATGGCTGGTCCTCCAGTGTTAGGACCTGAAGCATACATATGGCTCCCAGGAGGTGGAGGGGGCTGAGCACTTGCAGCTGCACACACCCAACACAAGCAAATGGGTGATCCAAAACACAAAGATCATAAAAACTGAAGACATTTCCAAAAATTCTCCCTGTGTGCAATTGGAAGCCACTGAATTCCCACAATTTCATTGACTGAATGAGCCCAGACCTCTGTAGTTGCAGTGTTGAGAACTACATGCAGCTAATGGGACTCAATGTGGCAATCTCATGCCACATAGCCTGGAAATAGATTGCTATTGCAGACAAAAGTGATCTAAGACAATAAGGCTGCCACAACAAATGATCCACATTATGATGGAGGGTGCAAGGGGAAAATCTCACCTATAGAAGGGACAGGAGGAGGAGGGCCGGGAATGTGTGCAGGTGGTAGTGGTGGTGGAACCCCAGTACTGTTTTTCTGGAACTCACTGAGACCAAGGACTTGTTGTGGCTTGGTACCTTGGCTCCCAGCAACATGCAGTGGTGGCGGCTGTGGAGGCCCACTTGGTTGCAAGGGAAAGAGGGGCTGCGACGGTGCAGACTGTGGGATGGGACCAGGACCAGATGGCAAAGGTGGACCAATTGCGAATAACTGCTGTGAGGGGGGTTTTGTTGATGTGGCAGGGTGAGCAGGTGAGCCTTGACCCTGGATTGGAAATAGTGGCTGTGGTGGCTGCAGGGGTCGAGGAGGACCCAAGCCTGGCTGCCCTGCTACTGTGGTGCTCATTCTCCAGCCCTGTGGAGGGGGGGGCACCTGTGGACTCCATGTAGGAGGCGGACGGTGTGTCATAGAACCAGGAGTTGTATGCCTGCAAAAAAAGCCAGAAACAGTGTGAGAAGGTCCATGAATCACGATGTGCAAGACTATACACATCATGTATCTGGCTATACATTACTAAGCAAAGGGAACAAGCATCAACTCTGGGCATAGGAAGCAGAAGGTGCAACAGTGCCCTTTGCATAAGTAATCAGCCATCACAGGCAACTAAAATTGTAGCATTAAACATGTCACACAACTGCAAGATTACCTCAAGATGAAAACTATTCATCTACCTTACACTGCTGAGATTCGCGACATGATTGTAAGCTAGTAGCACAGAACAAGGACATCAACACCCATATAGCTAAAGACACATATCTTATGAGATTGCAGAAAATACTCCATAATAACACTTTGAAGGTATAACTATTATCTCAGTATAATCCAAACCAAAACAAACACCACAAGAATGAGTGCAGTCATAACCTTGTTGTAAGTGTCAGTCACAAAGTATCAGACCATCACCTTCATAATGACAATGACTAGCTGCCATTACTTTTGGCTGATTTCATCAGCTCTGAATGGTGGGTGTAGCTAAGTAAATACCCATCTGCTCAAAATTTCCAGCAATCAATCCTATGAAAATGTGTGTAGTGCACTAGTTGCATTTCTGGAACCAGTCAGGAGACTCAATGATGATGGTGGCTTCATATTCAAGAGATACAGGTACTTGAAAAGGACAACAGAATCTACCAGAAAAGACACAATAGACATACACCTGAACTTCCCATGTAAAGAAAATGACCGACGCACCTTGAGTGAAAGCATGAATCCAACACCTGGAAGGCAAAGACGGCACATACATAAGGGTGAAAAGAAAGGACACTTACACAGGTGGCATTGGAGCATAGAACGGTTGGGGGGGCATACCAAGACCATTTGTTCTCATGACAACACCCCCTACAAATGGCAATGAGGGGGGGACCTCCACCCGAGCAACCTTTGCCGGGTTTCTCTCATCTGCAAGGCCACACAATGTTCGTGAGAAACAATCCATATCTTCACATTCTTTTGCAGCCAGCACCATTCAACAAGTCAATAGCATATGTGTCCAAGCTGCAACAAGCTTATCAGGGCAAGTTTCATTTCCAATTAGCTTGCCCCAGTGCAAGCAAGCATTTAAGCCCAAGGCATAGAGAGGGCTGCATGGATGGTAGTGATTCAGACATCCTGCACCCTAAACTATGACTAGATATAGCCATAAAGAGACGTAACATTGGATCATACCATCAACATCATCACCATCATGTGCTGCCAGAATCTCAGGAGGAATCCCCTCCATGCCATAAATCTCTAGATCAGTCAATGATTCCCGCTCTGGTTTTGCATTTGGCACCCTGCAACACAGCAAGATGGGCCATCAGATCTCAACAGTGCAGCACCAAAATCCTCAGAGAACATGTCTGTGAGATTGCAGAGAAAACTCCACAACAATGTTTTGAAGGTAACTCATTCTTTCAGTTCTGGCAAAACCAAAATTGAAATGACAAAGAATGAGTGCAGTCTTAACTTTTATCATTGCTGCACATATCTCTCAGAGAACAAGATTCTAAGGCAGGAAAGGGAGAGAAGTCTAAGATCATTCAACCCTTCACTTAGCAACAGCGAGGCTGCAAAAATAGGACCATGTAACACACATCGAAACTTCCACTAGAGAAGTAGGACTGCCTGCAATTATTAAAAAACCTACAGTTTTTATGACATTTTCATGGAACTTCAAAGCTGTACAAAGAAAATCAAAAGGCTAGGGTCACAATTTGCTTTTAACTTATTACAGGGGCATTCAAAGAATATGAAGACTTGAAAATTTCAGATTCTGACAAAACTTGACCTTCAACAAGGGTATCTTCAATAGAATCAGTCTCATTAAAACCTGAAAGCAAAATAATGCCTCCTACAAATAAGCAGAAAGATAAGCAAAAATGGGCGTGGACTCAATAACTACCTATCTATTGAGCTGCCAGCCATTTTCTCCTACAGATTGAGGAGCACCCTAGGTTGCAAATGTTGAAAGAAATTATGGCCAGTGATGAATACTACATTTCAATGAAATCCTCGAGACAATAGTTTCAAGATGACAGGACACAGGGCAGAGTCATGAGGTTATGAGAGCCACTCACAAAGCTTCAGACCAATCACCTTGATCATGACTTAGCAGTGACAAGCTGCCATGATTACTAACCCAATGACTACATCGGCTCCCAATGGACAGACGGATGGTGGGTGGTTTAGATAAGTGCATAATAAGCTGTCCAAAAATTTGGGGGCAAATTGTTTGTACATAATCTTCTGTGTCCTGAGTTTTCTGTCACCATTTCTGGAAGCAACAGAAAGATGCAATCATTGCTGTTGGCTAGGGTCGAAGATTTTGAACTCATAGAATTAGGGTTTCTCCACAGATGTAGGTAGAATTTGGAACGACACCATTGGCATTCTTCCTCCAGAATACCACCACAGACATTTAGAATGCAGACCACGAGCTGTAGCTGGTGGCATCATGCAGATCAAAGAAAAAAACATAACAAATCGGTTTGTGGGTGGGTGGGTTGTGCGGAGTAGGGGGGAAGAGAAACGAACTTCGAAATAGACTCCTTGTGCACTTGGAGAACGTGAATGACCATGCCTCCAGCGGAAGAGAGCTTCTTGTGACACACGTGACACTTGAAGTGCTTGGCCTTCTGGTGCTGTATCAACACCTTCTCATCCTCAAACTCACGCTCACAGTAAAAGCACCACACCATGTACGTCTTCTTCTTCTTCTTCCCCATCGCCGCACCCGCTTGATTGATGCACACACAACAAACACCGACAACCAAACCCAAAAGAAGACCTCTCCTCCTCCTCCACCACGACCACCACCTCCTCCCACCAAACTTGGCAACAAAAGAATCTCGCCCCCACTAACCTGCCCCCAAAAAAACTCTCCCTCCCCCAACAACAAAAACTGCAGGGAAAAAATAATCTGACACTACCCCAAAAAAAAAAAAAGAAAGTACCAAAAAACAAAAGAAATTTCCCACCCAACAACCAAAAAAAAATTCTCGCCAGCGAACTCCAAAATGCTCAGCGAAAGTTCGCGCACGAACGAACTCCACGCAACGGACTCTGCGCTTTGCGCTGATATTAGGGTTCCTCACCCCAACCCTAAAAACCGTATACCAACCCCCGTATGTGAAAGTATATACGTATACTTAACATAACATTAACTGAAATCAACTGGTATTATAGTAAATCTGTCAAAGTTTTTTTTTGGTCTCTGCCCGTTGGGAAGAGAATAATAAGTAAAGCATGGGTGTAGGATTTGGGCATGAATTTAGGGTTCTTTGTCCAAAACCTAAAATACCGTATAACCAAACAACGATTTGGGCACAAAATTAGGGTTCTTTGTCCAAAACCTTAAAAAACTGTATACCAAATTTTGATACATACAAGTGTACGTGTGTATTTCAAATCGACAAAAGTCGTCGTATGGGTGTTGTTGTAAACTTGTCGAAGTTCATTGGCGCTGCCCATAGGTCTCGGGAAGAGATTGGGCATTGGTGTAAAGATTTGGGCATAAAATTTTGGCTCAACCTTGACCCAATGTGTGAGTGACATTTGGAGTATTATGTATGCATATGATAGATGGGCATGTTTCACATAGAAGTGCATGCATCTAGATGAAAATGTTATAAACTTAATGAGGAAGTTTGAAGTTTGAACTTGTTGTAAAGGGGCAAAGTCATTATGCAAGGTGATGGTAAATGCATTGAACTATAATGAAGAAGAAATGAAAATAGAAAGAGCAAGGACTATATTTTAGTACCAATTGAGTTGCTAAAAGTGTAATTTCAAAACTATATGGTATAAATGGAAATTCTAATTCAAGAAATGACAACATGAAAATTACAACCATTTTAGACATGGGCTAGTCTTGAAAAGAATTGGAACCAAAACAACTTGAAGATTCAAGAATCAACTCAACTTTATGGACCTAGAAAGGAATGTGCAACTCAAGTCACAAGACATGTCTAAAGCAAAGTCATCACCAATGCCTAAAATCAATTTGTATGTTTGTAGTCTAACCTCTTTCTTTTCTCATAACCTAACTTTTCTTTATTCCCATCAAGCTTTCAATCACTGTGTATGCAAACAATTTGTTTAGCATTTTGTATTGTTTTATTTCACAAGATGTTTTTGTAACAATAAGTGATGCAACATCATGAAGTCATTCAAACCATGTTTTTTTTTATAAATAAAAAATTGGAAAAACTTGTTCCTCACATTCACAAGTTGTGAAAACATGATCAAATGGAGGGTTTCTTGTAGAGGTAGCTCGTGGGTTCATATTCAAAAGAAATGTTAATAAGATATGTAAGGTCAATTTACAATCCTTTTGAATTTCTTTGTAAAACTTTGAGTGTTTTTTTGCAACATCAAAATATTCACATAAGAACAAATTTATGTACATACAAGAATTGTT
>Ga0209611_10001907_pt1 | contig 36285 bp, 23 predicted proteins | sample S1TSphgellanicum_3_FD_187693 | JGI IMG/M metagenome (GOLD analysis project Ga0209611, IMG submission 187693) | Host-associated microbial communities from peat moss isolated from Minnesota, USA - S1T2_Fc - Sphagnum magellanicum MG (SPAdes) (version 2) | ecosystem: Host-associated > Plants > Peat...
CCACCTTATTTCATAATCTTTTGGTGGCTCCAATTTGCCCCAAGGATGTATTGAAGGATGGGGAAAAAAAGGGGAGAAAGAGAGGGCATTTGAGAAGACTTTAAATCAGTCACTTTTTAATAATGCATTTCCTTGGCCAATTTTGTGGATCATGTTTTAAGGTCTGGTCTACTCGGGTGGCCTGTGCCGTTGGCCCCAAGTGTTACCATGTCCTCAACTGATTTGTCCTTCTAGAACCTGGCTTTTTGGAATTTATTTGAATTTTTCAGAGGCAGAAATCACTTAAAAGCTCAATATCTCCCACATTCTGAATCCAAATCTGCTCATCAAGATCTTTCCAACAACAAAAGCATATATTCCAATTCCTTGGAAATTTTGAGCTATGATTTAATTTAATTTTCTGTGAAGAAATCATTCAATATTTCAAGAACTCTTGCGGCACAAGTCCAAACATCATGGAACCACTTTTGTAGATGGTCTTTCTGGGTATCTCATGCATGGCCTATGGATGGATGGTTAGGAGTATTAAAAGGCCACAACTGAACAATTCAATTCTTCACTCAGCCATATTTTGGTACATACTTTGTTGGGCCACTTTGTTGGGATCGTCTTTCAAGGTCTTATGGCCCAGGGTTGGGATGTTAGACGGTTAAAAAGCCACATTCAAGGAATGCTTTGATCAGCACACTTGAGGGACTTGATTTTTCTGCCACTTTATGGACAGTCTTTTTAGTACAAGGAAGATCTTCAGGAGTCTATGTTGCACAAAGACAAAAGAAGGTCTTCCATCTCAAGCATCCGAACTCCTCCGGTTCTGGACAATGAAATCTTGACTACATTGCAAGGTCCACTGAAAGATGCCATGAAGGACTCACATGTGTTAGGCTGCAAAGGACATGCCTAGCTTTTCAGCAGGTTTAGTTTCTCTCTTCAATGACAGAATCAGCAGTGGCAGCTGATTTTGTCAATGATCCTTTTACACCATGAGCACACCCCTAGGGCACATTCTGGCTACAGATCATCCATATGTCTCAGCTTCCAGGGGTTGTCCTGGGAACTTGCTAGGAAGCAGTTCATAATATCTATCTCTCTCCGACAGACAGCCAGTTCACAGACATGAACTTGATGCATTTGCAAAAACAAGATTTATCTACTTGTCTGATACATATACCAGCAGCAACCTGGGTAATGACTATTAGAATTACTGACTCATGTCATGTCATGAAGAAAACATTTAGGCAATAGGGCTCATCTATTTTATGAGGGAGGATGCATTTTATCAATCATGATTGTTGGCAAATATAGTGCCAAATCTTGCAATTTTTTTTGAATTTCTGTGACCAAAGGACCTCTATATTATGCATGACAAACAAAAGAGCGAGAGAGAGAGAGAGAGAGAGAGAGAGAGAGAGAGAGAGAACAGGCTGGCTCCTTACACACATGCACACACTGCATGGACCTTACCATGCATGTGGAGCAAAGAAATCTGAACATTAGCATCTATCTATTGATCTTATATGAGAACACAAAACTACTGTAAAGGGAGGGAGAAAATCATCTGACCTAGTATGTAGAGAGAGCTCTCATGAATGTGGAGGAAAGAAAAACTGAATGCCCTGTCCTACTGTCATCTTGTCGACCAAGCTGCTGCTGCTGCTGCTATGTCCATGGTTGTTGATGAGACTCCTGCCATCTGCCCTTTTGTTCTCTGCATCCCTTGTGTCCCTACTCACAATGTCTGCACCAGGACTGTTATACACTGAGCTACTTGTAGAACTTGGCGAGCCGACTATTGGAGAACCATTTGCCATAATATGTGGATTTATGAACCTTTGCTGCAATCTTGTGTCTGTTGTGGGACCTATGTACTGTCCAGCAGCATCTGAAACTCCATATCCTGTTCTTGAAACAAGGCCTCCTCCGGTGTTGCTGCACACACCCCTCACCCAATGGACACTTTCAGTCAGTCTCCAGAATCTTCAGTGTGGTAGAACATATTCCTTTCATGGCTAGTCATGTGCTGGAAAGATCCAAGGTGCAAATAGTAGTCACACTGCACATAGATGATTGAAAATGTACTAAGTTTGCACAGACTTATACAAGGGCAATCTTCCACACCCAATGGTTGCTACAATTCTTGCAGGGAGACTATTTCATGTATGACTCATTTCTGCATGGTCAATCTCACCTGTATTCATTGGCTGTGAGAAAGGGACTGGTGCCCTTCTTCACACCCAAGCCTTGAATGTTCAGCTTGGCTATCTGCAATGCTCGCAGAACGTCACTCACATTGCTACTTGCTTGACCTAGTGATGCCTGAGGTTTATGAGTATCCTTCTTTGGAGTGTCCTGGCTGGGGTAGCTGAGGCTGAGAGGTGGGGCAGCCTTTGCATGAATTGTGTTATCTGGCATTCCTCCATTATCTTCAGCCTGCACATGATGAGGGTACCCTGAGCTCTGGAATATCTGGAGAAAACTTTCTATGAGTATGTGGACAGCAGAATGTGAATTACATGTAAAAGTGTGCAAGTTTTGAACAGTTCTCAATTGACTGACAATATCTGTCTGTTGGTGTAAATTGCACCTAACCTGTCTGTTGTTTTCAATGTCTTGTCGGTATTGAAAGCCCATTTCACTGAAATCTTGCTTCTCTCTGTAATGCAAGTCTTTGTCACCTTTCCAGCCATTATTATCTGCTTGTGGTCTTGGTTTACTTCCATGAGCTCCCTCTCGTATGCCACTTCTGGATATGCCTTCTCTTCGCCTGCGATTCTTCTCCCTTCCCCTTTCACTGTCCCTCAAGGGGTAACCAGAGGAAAGATCAGCCCTTGAATGGCCTCCATTGGAGCTGACAGATGGGCTAACAGGCTCTCCTCTGTCCTTCTGCACCTGAAGCTGACCCTGACCTAGTTCTTCACCAGAAGCATCCCTGATTGATGACATACCCCTGAAATCTGAAAAACTGCTTCGGTGAACATCTTCTGAGAAAACCCCTTGAGGATTGCGCACCTCTTCCACATCCAAGAGTTCTCTTCCACTGTAAGATACAACATCCTCATGAAATCTCCTCTCATGGGAGGTAGCCTGTGGATAGTTCAAATCACTTGGCTCTTTCTCCAGCTGTCTACCATGGCCTTTGAATCTGGCAAACATAGTGCCTGAGGATCCATGAGTGGGGTTTATTGACTTCTCTAGTCCTGACTCTTGCGGCCCTAACCATGTGTCCTCCTCTCCATCCTTAGCCTCAAGTTGAACGTTTGCTGACACTGGTATGTCCACTCTCTCTAATATCATGGAAGGAGAGTCTGAATGCATATACAAAGCATCAACATGAGGGTGCAAGTCCACTTTCTCACTGTCAGCTTCATGGCTCGTTAGTAGATCATGCAAGGGTGCAGCATCTGGTGTGTCTATTGTTGTCTCTGTCAGAGCTCCATGCTGAAAATTTAGCTGTGGCCCAGGAGGGGTTCCAGCCTCACTACTGGTACGACTTGAATGTCCTTCCTTTCTGGACTTGCATTTTCCAACCTGTCAGGAGAAAAAATTACAGCTTGATGAAAACATGAGACATGAGGAAGAAAAACTTCAGACTTCCTACTCTGATCAAAATGTAGACTAGAAGCAGGTACATGGGAGGGACCTTCAGCCTGTCCAGCTTCTGTTGAGCATAGTAATTCTGCTCCCATTCTCGCTGCAGACTCTCCTGAGCCTCATATCGTTCTATTAGCTCTGCCACCTTCTTGGCCTCAGAGTCTGACTTCAGCTGTAGATCTCCACCCAACACATGACCACATTCTTTGTGTACTGCATATTGACAAAGCACTATTAGCAACTATTCATGCATTTCAACACAGCTTAACTCTCCACTGCAATGAATAGCTTATGTGTTACATCAAGTTACCTTTTGTTTGCATCCTGCTATCATCAGCATCCAACTTCTGAGGGCCTGAATCTTTCAGATGCAAAACCTCAGCAGATGAGAGCAAGAGTGACCTATCTTCTGTGCCCTCTGAAGACTCTTCATCTTGGTTCCTAGCAATGCTTCGATCTTGGTCTGTGTCAACTTCAGATATTGGTCCATCCATGCTTGCCTCTGACTTGCCACTGCCACTATTCTGCAGGTTAGAATTTTTGAAGGTTTCTGGAATGATATCTTGTAGGATTGCAGGTAACTGTCCCATCCAATTTGGAAGCTCCTCTTGACTTTGATACTCTGCAAGGACTGCCAACTCCTCTGTGATCTGATGCCACAAGTTACGCAACCGTTCCTCCCTTCCAGATCTGTAGCCATTGTACTCTGTATATTAGAAAACATGAGCCAACAAGGATGCAAACAAGATTATCGCATGAGCTGCTTATGTGGCCCCACCTTGTTTCTTGCCAATTTGTCTCAGGCTGTGATGTCTTCAGTCCTGTCCCAGGAGTGGACATCACATCAGATTCATCACTGGTGGAAAAGTCTTGCACTGACTTTGAGTTGCTCATAGCCTTCTCTGTCTTCTCATCAACATCCCCAGGTTGCAGCAAAGATTCCCAATGAATCTGATTGGATGCCCCTGCTGCATCTGTTCCCTGTTCCTCAACAACAGAAGGCTCCACCAGGTCTTTTTGATCTTCTGCTCCCCTTTGAGCCTCTTCTCCAACATTTAAAGTTTGTGTGGTATCTGAAACTTCTGTTGAGCTCCGAGTCGTGAGAACTTCCTCCCTTTTCATTTTCAGTTTCAAGAGAGCTTCTTGTTCAGCTGCTTCAGCTTTTTTACGCAGTAGAGTTTCCTGCTCCAACTTTCTTTCCAATTCAACCACCTGGGATGAAAAGATTTAGTGAAAAAAATGCAGCAAAACTGGCCCACAGATGAGAACAGCAAAAGCATGCAGGCTCATGTTGACAGGATTCGTTGATCAGTTTGAGTCAAAAACCTCACTTTCTTTGTGATCTGTTGCACATGCTCTTTAGCAGCCTTAGAAGCTGCTCGCTCAGCTAAAAGCCTTGCTCTTAGAAAGTCAACTGTTGTGACAGATGTTTCATCCCCTGCTGAAACCTTCCTGCACATGGAAGCCAAGCTTGAGCTAAACCTTCAGAATTTTAACTGGTTAGAAAGGAGGTCAAAATAGAGCCTACTCGTCAAAAACAAACTCTCTCCAGGCCGCCTACCACTTTCCAGACCAAGACATGGATGTAATGCATCAATCATAGATGCATTGACCTCACCTCTCGAGTCCAAAAGCTTCTCCCCCACTGCTCTGCTCTATGGCTTGCTCTCCATTTGCTGGTATTGTTCCAACACTACCTTTGGCCTGCAGGTAAACACTTTGGTTCCCACCTGTCAACACCATAGGTGACTGCTGGTCTTCTATGACTTCCTCAGGCTGAGAAGCAACTGATTTGGTCACCACATCCCTGTTGCCTTTCTGTGCCTCTTTCCCAACATCATCTCTTTGGATGGATTTCCACTTCAATGGTGTTAGGGGGCTCAGTGCTGTTGTAACTGGTAATCTCGGCACACCTAAGGGACCACTCAAGTTGTTGTCCTTCTCATGCTCAGATAGTGTCCTGGACTTCCTGTAGTCAAAGAAATCAAACTAATCTTAGATGCCAAAGATGTAAATCCATTCACCACTACATCACAGCCTTTCTACAGCACTTGTAGGATTAGTGTTTCCCTCATTACCATGAGAAGAAACTTACAGATTACTGTGAGATAAACAAAAGCAGTATTGCTGTGGAGCATAAGCTTAAGAAACAAGCTCTCTTTGGAAACATGACCCTACAGACAAGAATCAACATTCATGTGAAAACTCTAGAGCACCAATTCTCTGCTGGCCTATGATACCAAAGAATGCATCAAACCTTCCAAAACTCCCAAAACAAGGACTGTTGGTGCCTTACCACATGTCGACAACAACAAGATTAACAATCCACCCACAATATTGCAGTATCTCTGAAAGTATGACCGAGAGAGATTGCAGGATTACTGAAGCAAAGAATCTCCAGAGTGGGAATGTGTGAGCTCCTTCATGAATTTGTGTACAGAAGGCAATTCTGTTGCAAAATCTGGTTGTACATTTTACTGTCTTCAAAGCTTGAAATAAAAGGACAATGTTTGACCGAAAAGGGTTTGTTGCGGACAGGTATCGGAAGCAATACTGAGCCCAGGCTATTGTCTAAATTTGTAAGAAACAAGAGCAAGTTGGGAAGACGTATGGCTAAGAAGAGCAAAGGATTTGATGGAAGTTTGAAGGATCTGTTTTCAAGCATCTGTGCATATGATACCAGTGGATCTTATGAGATGACAACGATCCAGGAAGCATCTATCAACTGTGTAGTAGTACATCGCAAACCTGCCTCTAGTGTGAAGAAGAAGAAGAAGAAGAAGAACACGAGATCACCGCTATTGAGAACTAGTGCACTAGTGCGAAGCAAACTCCTCACAAGTTGCAGGAGTTGTTGATCTTCTAGGAACAGCAAGTGGAACAACAATGCGAGAAAGGAGAAACATCAGGGGAGGCGTTGAAGCAGTGAGAAAAAAAAACAAAGCTCTAACCTCATGGATAGCTGCCGAGAGCCAGAGAATTTGTCCCCGCCGCCCGTTGGTTCTTGTTGCTCGTCGCCAGGCTCTTCCTTGGAGGAGGAACCGCTGCTACAACTCAATGCATCAGCAACAGACATCACTTCTACCTCTCTAATGGCAGATTCATCAGGCCATCGCAACCAAAACCCCGGCCACGAAAGAATCCTCCACTGTTCTCATAACAGCTGCCATCCGTATCCTTTCACTTTCCATTTCTCTCTCTCTCTCTCTCTCGTTTTTCTCCCCCTTCTCATCTGTTTTCTTCTTCTCTTTAATAATCCCTTCTCCTTAACTGTCGGTCTGTCAAGATCACAAACTCACCGTAACACAATGCTTGAAACACAGCTCCAGTTGGTTTCAGAGAAGTGCAAATTGCGGATTGTTTTTGAGCTACAAAAGAACTGTACAAATGGAGTCAGTGAATTGTTGTTTTCTATTGTTTTGCCGTTGCCAGGTGCATCTTCATCTTCTTCTTCTACTACTTCTTCTTCGTCGTCGTCGCTCGACTCTCGACCTCCTTTTCCTCGTCGTCCGCGTCCTCTTCGTCGTCTGCGTCGTCCGTCCTCTTCTTCGTCCCGACCGAAAGCTTGCAAATCGCCAGCAGGCCCATCGTGTGTTGCTGAGTACCTAAATAGCCGTGCAGCATTTTCTTTTGGGGTTGCAGGGCGGGCATAATAAATGCCAAAAACCCCCACCCCCCTGAAAAACAAAAGAAAATGATTAAAAAAACAACCAACACAACACTGTTTTTTTACCCCTTTTTATTCCCCAAATTTTAAATGTTTTTTAGGACAACCAATATGCCGTATTCTCTAAAAAAATCTTTTAGCAATATGGCATTTTTTTTCATTTTTTTCAAAAAGGATACTAATATGGCATATTTTCTAAATTTCATTTTAAAAAAACACCAAGATGACATATTCTCTAAATTTTATTTTTTTTAGGATACCAATATGGCATATTCTTTAAATTTTATTTTATTTAGGATACCAATATGGCATATTCTCTAAATTTTAATTTTCTTAGAATACCAATATAGTGTTAATTCCCCTTTGTAGTGTTTGGCCCAATTGTGAACCCGTTACCCAACTAAATTTTTTTTCCCTTTCAAAACCAATTATTTTGGGTAATTTAATTGAAATTTCTAATGACAGAAAAATAACTCAAATTTCAATATCTCCCTGAAAAATTTCCAAATCACCTTCATTAAATCCTTCTCATCAAGGGCTTTCCAATAATACCAAGAGTGCACCCAAATTCCCATATAAATTTCAGTTTTGAATTTTTAATAGAAAAAAATGTTTCAATATTCAATTATTTCTCCATTGTAGGTCAAAACATTGGGAAATCAACACAATGCAACACCCCTACTTGTCGAGGGCTTTCCAACAATACCAAGAGCACAACATAGAGAGGCACCATTTTCTAGGAAATCTCAATGCAACAAACAAAACAAACCTTCCTTTCGTACATTAGATCCTTTTAACACCTTGGTGGCTTAAGCCACACAAGTTATATTATTTTCTAATATTTAAATTTTTTTAAAGGTTTCTTTTTTCAAAGAACAAAAATTTGTGAAAGAAAATGAAATAAATTTTAGAACATTTGGGAATTTTCTTTTCAAATGGAATCGTCCAAATTAGGAAATTTTTATTCGATAGACATGTGTTGAAGTTATATTATGAGTTATGGTATTTGTCAAGATGGATACACATGCATATTCAATTTTTTTTCTTTCAACAAATACGGATTTATTGATTTTCAAAATCAAAATTAACAAACATAAAATAAAAGATAGGCATAAATTATGAATGTTTCAAATTAATTTTTGCAATCATACAATATCCTACAAAAACATGCAAATTCTGCAAAGTTAATGATTTTCATGGGAATTGAAGTTCTTTAAAAATTTCTACCTAATGCAACACAAGTTGCCTACCTCAACCACACCCCCAAACAAAGACACAAAAGAACTTGAGCCCCACAAAACACAATTCTAAAACCCATCATCTATGTTGTTGTTGGTGAGCTCAACAACTATGCCTTGCAAATGACACAACATAATTCTTTCCAATGAAAATTTTGTTATTTAGATTTGAAAATCTAACAACCTTATTGAATTAATCTTTGCATTCCAAGTTCTATTGTTTAGATGTGAAATTGCAACAACTTTAAAGAAGAGTGGAAAAAAACATAATCTCTCCTTATTCAACTTAATCACCTTCTAGTTGCAATTGTTCAAAGTAACTTGTTGTTTCAATCAAGTCATCATTTTCTTCAACTTTCATAAAATCCTTTCGATTCATATGTTGCACACAATTCAAATGTGAATAATCAAGCCAAATTCACCACAATGATCATGTGATCAAAGTTTTCCACCTATAAACAACAACATTAAAAAGCTATTATCAAATCACCAAGACTAAACACATGTTCAATTTTTATTTGTGACCTTTGAAAATTTAGGATTTGTTTGGTAAGGAAACCAATGTTTAGGAAGTGATTTTCAATAGGTGCACCACCAATTAAAGGGATCAACACATGTAACTAGAGTTGTAGATAACCTTCTAAACAAATACAATTCTCCAACAAGAGTGCATGAAATTTTTTTAATGGATGTGACAACACCAAAGGGTTAAAACAAGATAAGAAGAGCCAACAACATCTCTTGAGGTAATTCCTAACTAGTCATGATAAGTTGATATGCCATCAGAAGAATAATTAAACAACATTAAAACAGTGTTGAACAATAATGCTTGGACATTACTTTTACATTATTTCACATAGTGATTTTCAAGCATGAAAAGTGAATTAGTTATGAGTTTTTTAAAATGTTGAAAGTCATTTTATATTTCTTGGATTATTTTAAACTTATCCAAATGTTAAATTAATATATTAAAAACATAATTGTACAAATACAACATGTTTTTTCAACATTGACTAACTTTAAATGATTTGCAAACGTGTTTTACATTGATTATAATTGAAACAACTCTTATAGCTCATATTGATCCCAAGAATGCTATTGATTTCTTTAATAAAATCACTATATCTAGCAAGTGATCCATCAATTGGTGTTGCACATTTTGAACAATAAGGTTTAGTACATCAAAAATAGTCATTAGAAGAAGGAACTTGTCACTTTTGCATTATATTTCAAAGTAAAAAAAATAGCATCCCCACATCCAACATTATTTTTACAATTTGAAAAGACTTTAGACAAGGATCTAACATAATGGCAAACATGTGAATTTACGTTTGCAAATCATAAGTTGTTGAGAAATGAATTTTTTGTTTATCACCTTAACAACTTCAACTTACATGTTTTTAGAATGATGAAGACATTGACATCAAAAGGGTCAATAATATTAGTCCCATTAGCAACATGTCCCATATCAACTTCCAAAATTAGTAACAAATTAATAAGCACAATGAGAACATTGGATAATAGCTAGTGACCTCTCACAATTTGTTTGTCGCTCAAGCTGTGACAATAAGGTTCAAAACATTCATGAGTGTTTCTATAATTACCTATACCTTAAGAACTCTCTACTGTAAAATCATAATCCTATGTTACCTTTTCCAACATAATCTTTTACTAACAAATATAACATTCACTAAGGTCTTCAATTTCTAATACCACAACCCACTATATTTAACACATGCCTTCTCCCAATCCTACCTCTTATTTCTTCATTTTTTTGTCCTCATAATTGTTTCATATAAATTACAATGGATAATCTTCAAATTGACATCTTTTAAACATATAGTCTCATTTTCATCAATTGCAACATAATAACAAGCTTTAAACATAACGTGATTAAAACAAATATTTTCACAAATGTTTTGAAGTTTCAACATATGGTAATCAATAATGGAATGTAGTTTAGTCACCATATATGTTAAGTTATTGCCTTCATATTTCATAATAGCAATCACACAATGCATCAAATCATAATTTTCAAGTAAAGATTATAATTATCCATGGACAACCTTATGGTCTCATGCACCTCAAATAATCCAAGAATATCATTCATAAAAGTCCAAAATTTGTTCAAATAGTTAATTATTAGGCAAATGTGTCTAGGTTTAACCATTTTAATAGTAGCCGCATTCACCCCTAGAACCTATGTTTTTTTATTGTTTTTTTCAAAAATATTCTTGGAATTTTTCAATACATCATTTTTATAAAAAAAACTTAAATTTTTTGTTATTACTATTATGTTAAGGTTTGTATTTTTAAAATGTCAAAACTATGTCATTTTTTTTTAAAAATTGTGTTTTGTGTGTGTTATTGTTTAATTACCATTTAAATGCACTAGTTACATAACATAAAAAGTGATTTTGTGTATTTTCTATTCATTCGACTAATTCTAATTTTTTTGGATATTTATACCAATATATTGAAAATAAAATTGTATAAAAACAAGTCCATTTATTTATTTGTTTTAATTTGAAATATACAAGACTAAATAGTGGTTACAATTGTTAATGATATGTATCACTATGATTGCATTCATCCATGCCACCTCAAGTGACATCCAACTTGATCAAAATCAATTAACGCAATTGTTACATATGTGAGATTAGGCAACACATGCAAGTTCATAATTTTTGTGTCTTTTGCAAGAATCATTTTCCCCATCAAAGTAGAGCAAAAAGGAAAGATAGCATGAGGGCATCAATATAATTTAACTCCATAGTTAAATATTTGCACAAGTGGAAAAAGACACGTACATGTCACAAATATACAACACCAAATCTTCAAGAAACTAAATTGGTGCAATTCATGGGTGCATTCACAAAATAGTGAGCTGGATAAGGGTGCATGCTAAATAAAGACTTATACGATTTTTTATTTTTAAATATTATTCAGATATATTGGAATGTTCCATTTACAAATTTCAAAAAAATCCATTTAAACAAAAAAAAAAATGTTGCATTATACCATTAGGTAAATATGTGTTTTAAGAATCTCCCCAAAATAATGTCATTTTCATGTCTTTTTAAGTCCATTTAAAAGTTGGATAAGTAGTTAAAACATTGGTTACAATGTTTAATTATTGTTTTTGAATGTTTTATCTTCAATAAATTCATTCCAATTTATTTCATATGAATTTCCATATAATACATTAAAAACATTATCATCTAAACACATTTTAAAAATTTACAATATTAATACAAATTTTGACAAAAAAACATGAAAAATTAAACATTGGTTATGCTTGTTGCAACTTGGTATTTTGTGAATGTACCCTCATCACTTCTTTTGTAAGGATTTGTGACACCCAAAAATGTCATGATTACACACACCCACTTGGCCCAGACTTTTTCCTCAAATGTTGATTACATTATGCCTCAATAAATATTTTAATAAGGACAAATTTCCTTTAAGCAAACAACATGGGATGTGCATAGTCAACATGGGCCCTCATAGGAATAATTCTATTAATCTTGTTGTATTTCATAATTTTTTTGTTAAAGTAGATCATAAGCATAGAGAATTACGATTTGCATGTTATATTATACAAATTTAATATACCACAACACATGCAAGTTTACAAAGTATGGCACAAATAAGTTGCCATTAACAACAATAAAACCTTGGGGACAAATAGAGTTCCAACTATGTGGCTTCAAAGCATCAACTTGAACTTGTATAATTACAAGTTACATAATTTCAACCTTTGCAAAATTAGTTAAATAGTTTGCATATTAACATTTAACAAGTTATAATGCACATCAAAAATTATTGCAATTCCAACATATTATTCAATATTGTTGACATATTCAAACACACAAACATTCTTTTCATCCATTGCATTAGACATGTAATTGACACCTAACCATAATGATGTGAAAACAAAACACTAAATACAACCCACTTGAACACACATAGATAAATGAACCCTACTTAATTTCTACTTAGTTGTTGCAATTTATAGCTCATGTAAGTGCATGGAAGAGCTAGGAATTGCAAAATAAAAACAAAACAAAAAACAATAATAATAAAAAAGCTTGTAGGCTCAAGGAAAAAAAAAATGAAGACCCAAGTGCAAATGATGAACATTAAAGTATGAAAAGACCAAAAACTCATTTTGTAAAGTGCGAAACCCATGTGTAAAAATAACAATGTATAGCTCAAAACTAGACTACAACTTGTTTGATTTTCAAAAAATGTAAAGACTAATGCACATGCCAAAGTGTGATGCTCAAGCCTAGAACGTAAACTGCACAAAGGTTGAATTGTGATGCTCAAGTTCAAAATGTCAAAATGTGCAAAGGTCAAAATGTGATACTCAAGCTCAACATGTGAAGTCAATCAAAGCATGATTTGGGGTATCCCAATTGGAACACAAAAAGGAGTTCTAAGACTTTTCAAATTTATATTTCCTTCGCAAAACCTAAGACCTAACCTAGATTGCCTCCTTTCCTTTTATGTCAAATGAAATATCCATGTACCTTATAACTTTCTTTGGCAAATATGAATAACCTATCTATCCATATCTAGGGACCTAATAACACTAAAAAAATAGACATGAACAACAATAGTTACACCTAACCTCCAAATATCCATAGTTAACATTTATTAGTCAAAATAACCTTTGTCAAGTGATAATCTCAGATATTGAAAAAATATATAAAAATTTAAGGTATAATTACATCCATATCGAGCTATTATCAGGATTTTTCCACATATATCGCAACAAAGGACTTTGCCATTATTGGTTTTTTGAAAGAAAAAATTAAATTCCTCCCAAACTAACAAGAAGCCCCCAAACTTACTAATGGACCATGTGATATTTGCACACTCCTAATTAAACCCATTGAATATACCAATGTTGTGAAGGGATCTTAACTTTTGCATCTCAAGAAAAGCTTAATTGGAGCATCAAAAGACAAAGGTATTACATGTATGTACTATGTACATCCACTTTAATGTTTGTTATACACAAAAGAGACCTCCAGGCTCCTTCCCTTCCCCTCCTGGAATTTTGTCTCTTGTGCATTGAAAGTGTACGAGTACACACACACACACACACACACACACACATTATATATATATAGGGGATTTTTAAAAGCCCAAAGTGCCTGCTGGACCAGGTCTGACCAAGCCAGCTTTGTGTACTACTAGGTAACAAATCCCAACCCCACTGCTAGTCTCTATATAGTAAGACTAATAGCCTTGTGAACTTGACAAGAATTTGACAATAACTCAAATGCTAAAGAACTCAATGCTCCCGTACATTAGAGATGTTATGTTAGAGATGTTATGATACCCATATATATAAATGGACAAGTTGGAATGATGTTACGGATGAGCATTGATGGAAGTAGTTATACATTGATTGAATTGGTCACTTACATACCTTTGATTGTCAATCAAAATTGTCTAGTTGCTCAACTAAACATTCCACTGTGCTCCTCGAATGTATGTATGTGCGATTCATGGGGTAAGGCTGGAACTTACTTACACAATCCCTTTGCCTCATGTATTATTGAGGATGAGTAAGGTAGAATATCTCATCACCAAACACCCCCTTTATGACCAAACACTTCATTTGTTCACAAACTGAAAAAATAAATCTGCACAATCTTTGGATAGTGTACTTCACATGCTCTGAAAGGTCCGTGGGTTTTGTAAGGTGCACACTAAACCCTAAACCCACGAACCTTCCAGAGCATGTAAAACACTGCCTGGATTTTTCGTTTGTATTTTCAGCTCCATTACCTGCCTGAAGAAACATGTTTTCAACAAGTGGGATCTTCTGCGGTGGAAGGTATCAGCCAGGCTGTACTGGGATCTTTTGACCAGCGGAAAGTAGCAGCCAGGCCTGTCACTATTTCTAAAAAGTGAAAAAATCCCAGATCTCCTTTACTTAGGAAAAAGACCTAAGTACATGCCCTTTCATGATTTTCGACCTGTTCCCTCGGCTTACTGGCCTTCAGCATAGATCTCAAAATCATGAAAGGGCATGCACTCAGGCCCTTCTCCTATACATGAAGTACACCTGTTTAAGCTGTAAAAGGAGCTTACAGGTTTTGTAAGTTGCACACCCCACACAATGCTGGTCTGTCACAGGACCTTATAACCTTTCATAAGGGTCCCCTTGTATGCAAATTGTCAAAATCTTAATGATTTAAATCTATCTGTCCTTCAGAGAGGGTGGTGTGAGTATTTCTTTTGTTTTTACCTCGTCTCTTCTTTCATTTTTGTCTTGCCATACTTGGTGCGTATCACAGGAGGATAATAATAATAATAATAATAATAAATTTGCCAGTGCTTTATGCAGGGTAATGTCGTCTGAGTGAGGTGTTTGCAAAAATTTGGGCGCACGCTTTTTTAGGATAAATTCCAGAAGACTAGCCAGTTCGATCCTTATCCTCTACATTACAATTGGGCTTCTTTAAGGTTTGCACTGATGTCATGCATTTCCCCCTATTATTATTATTATTATTATTATGCCCTCAATCACCACTTTTCTTGAAAATATGCTTGGCTAGGTAACATTAGGATCCTTCGATATTTAATTTTGCAACATGATATGAAAAACTTCAGGTTGTGCACCAATAAATAAGATGGCCAAAATGCTAATAAAGGTCACAAGAGAGAGACTTTTTAAAAAGATTTTCATGTTATGATTTCAGTATGTAAGGACTGAAAATGGGTTTGTCACTGTTTAAAGTAATTAAACTCTTTGACGTTTATGGATGAAGATAACATTGAACATTAATCATTTTATTTATTTTATTTTATTTTATAAAAAATTAAAGGTGTAGTTTACAATTGTGAAGTTTAGATGCTCTTAAGGATTTCAAGTCCCCTGCCTAGAATGAAGCATATCTGTATATTTATATATATATATATAAACAAGGATAAAAATCCATCCACAATAAGTACAAGGCATGTCGAAACAAATGTAAACACACAAAGAGAAAAACCAAAACAGTAGTAGTAGTAGTAATGAAGTCGAAGGCCTAATGCTAAAAGGGCATCATCCTCTCCCACAAATCAACTAGTGAAACAAGGAAGGAAAAGAAAAAAACAAAAAACCACAAAGGTTGATGATTCCCAAATAAGACATCAAAATGAGTTAGTTACCTTTAGTGAATTACACGAAACCCTAGAATGTTAGATTTTTGGAGCAATAAAATGGCTGAAATACCTGAAACAAGAACAAAAGACACCAGAATAGTGTTGTTGTATTATTGCCAGAAGAGCACAAGGAACATGAGGAAGAAGTAGAAGAACATGGAGCTTTTGTAAAATTAGGTCTAATGGATCAGGGAATGCAAGTGATATATATATATATATCCCATGATGGATGGATGGTTTGTTTGCTGGAGTCCTGCTTCACTGCAGTCTCTTTATGGGCAAAGAAAGCCTGTTGAGAGCCAACTGGTATCCAACAACAAAAAAAACATTAGGACCCAGACCACCACCCCAGCTCTTGTTGTTTGTGCAAGGTGTGTGTGTCACTTGCAATTTTATTTTATTTTATTTTATTAATTAAAAAAAATTACCGAGGTAGTTTTTTTTCAAGCCCAGGTTTAGGTTTAATTTTATTAATTTAAAAAAAATTTACCGAGGTAGTGTTTTTTTTTCAAAACCCCCAAAGATCAGCATGCAGCAGCCTTCCAAGAAGAGGAAAAGAAAAGGAACCCGAAAAATGTTTTGTATCTGCTTGGGTGGGTTCAACTCCTTACACTAGTTTACTTAGAGCACGACTCAAACCCATAGCCATAACAAAACCCCACCCTACTACTACTACTATTACTCACACACCTGTAGTTCAAACCCAACTGCAGGGGTCAAAATATTTGTATTTTTTAACACTAAAAATAGTGGTCTTTTTTTTTCTTTTCTTGTTTTGGGGGGGGGGAGAGGGGAGGGGTTGAAATCCATTTAACCTTGGTATTTATGGCATTCACAATTCTAAAGTTTCCAACTCTCTGACCCTCTGCATTGTTTGAATTATTGGCATGTCAAAGATGGAAGCAGATGTGAGCAGTGATTTCTTTTGCTGCAAAATTTATCATAATTTGCATGAAAAAAATTTGAGAAACTTTTGATTTTTTGATTTTTTGCAGTTTGTAAATTGTGTTTTTTTTTTTCTCACCACTTTTGTGACATTTTCAACTATGGTACCTTTGAAGCCCCCAACAAATCATTCAATGTAAGACTGAAAAAATTCTCATTTATTTTGTCCCTCATTATTATTTCATGCAATGTACAATTAAAAACCCGTACAAAAAAATCATCCATGTAAACAAACAATGGAGTGCATTTCTCTTTCTACTCATCCAACTATGAGCCAAAATATTTCGGTTTTTCGTACAATTCAGGATGGATGGATGGTGTGTGGACAGGGAAAAAAAGTTTTCATTGTACCCAAATGAGTGCAAGGGAAGCTTCAACACAAATAGAAGCATTTTCTATCACTACGGGATTATGGTAATGCATTCCTTTAGTCATCTATATACAATAGAAGAATAAGTTTTTGGGCAAAGGATGTGAGACAAATTTCTTGTGCTATTCCAAGAAATATCTTGAATGCACATTTTTGAGGTGCATTTTTCCTCACCTCATTGCTTGAGTAGAATTTTTATTCTTAAACTTTGTTCATCTTCATTTACGGTCTACAAGTTTACTAGAGATTGGGTACTTTATTGTAATTCATATTAATTAATTTAATTGATTGTCATGCATCCTAAAACACAAATGTTATTAAGGTTTTTTTTTTTGGTTGGAATCGGCCACTTTGATTTGGCCTAAACCCTAAACATTCTAAACACCTCCCCCCCACAAATATTCTTAAATATTAAAAAAAACCAAAATTGTCGGTTCTTTGAAAATTCAAATAATTACAACAACGCTGGTAAGATAGTAATTAACTACCGAAGTAAAGTGTGAGGTGGGAGTAGGAGGGTTTTTTCCACGCTAAGTTACCAAGGTGGAATCTTGATAACCGGGGGTGTTGCAGTTCAGTCACAACTCAGTAATGACAATGGGTTTCCAATGGATGAAGTTGCACTTGCAGTAAATGGATGTGGATGATTCACATAAATCCAGTTAGTTCAATCTTAAACTAATGGGAAAATTTATGGTGCAAAAAGAATCCAAGTGCAATTTGACCACCCCATGACCTGCAGCATGCCAGACTTCCCCCACTGAAGCCAAAAAAACAAAGTTGATTATTATCATGGGATCTCCCCAAAAGACCATCCAAAGAAGTCCAAAGAGGTCCACTCAAAGACACAAAAGTCATAGAACCACTCCTTTACTACTTACAACAACAACAATAACAACAAAAAAAAGGCACTGAAGTCTGTGTGTGTACTGAGAGAGAGCCTGACTTATGAAGGCCTTGTTCTGAGCCCTGACTCTGGCACACACACACACACACACACACATATCCCTAGGCTAGTTACAGAGCTAATTGTGGTGTGTTTTTGGTCATCAAATGTAAACCAGATTTACTTACAGAGATGGTTGACAGCACAAGCCTGAAATAATAATGGAGACCCTAATCCATTTTGGATGATTTTCATCCCTCTTCATTCATTCATTCCTGGGTTAGTCGGCATTTTTCATGAATCCACAAAACCACATTTACCCTTACAGAGAGAGGGCTTTAGACAGCACAAGCCTGAAATAATAATGGAGACCCTAATCCATTTTTGGATGATTTTCATCCCTCTTCATTCATTCATTCATTCCTGGGTTAGTCGGCATTTTTCATGAATCCACAAAACCACATTTTACCCTTACAGAGAGGGCTTTAGCCAGCACAAGCCTGAAATAATAATGGAGACCCTAATCCATTTTTGGATGATTTTCATCCCTCTTCATTCATTCATTCATTCCTGGGTTAGTCGGCATTTTTCATGAATCCACAGAACCACATTTTACCCTTACAGAGAGGGCTTTAGACAGCACAAACTGAAAAAATAATGGAGACCCTAATCCATATTTGGATGATTTTCATCCCTCTTCATTCATTCATTCTTGGGTTTGTGGGCATTTTTAGTGAATCCACATTTTGCTTTCTTGTTTGTTTGTTTGTGCAAAAAAGGGCAGAAGGTGGAGCCCTCCATGTAGTAGTAGGCCATGGCGACAGTTGGGTATGCTTTGTTTTTTTTGGCAGACAACGGCATCATTCTTCTCCTTTTGGACAAAAATTGACAAAGTCAGTGTCGGATGTCTATTTTACCGATTTTGATGGCCTCTTTTTGTGGGCAGTGAGTGGAGTGGGGGAGGATCAGTACACCAAGCAGAAGGGAGAGAGAGAGAGAAAGAGAGAGAGAGAGAGAGAGCAAGCAGTGATGGCCTAGCCTGTGGCTGCAGAGTCCAGACTGATCAATTCCCGGTCCATCATCAATTCAGCAAGCCAAACATTCTTCATAATTTTCACCGTTTCCTCACACCTGATCATCTGCAGCTTCTGCAGAATCATCACAATGTTTTCCTCATTCTGCAACTGCTTCTTAATGAATTAATGCTGCTGCAGCTGGTAATGGGCATGGCTCTAGGGAATCGTTACAAAAACGGTAGTTGGTAAGAGACTCAAACACGATCCAGAGTAAACAAGCATGTGTAAAATCTGCGCCCTAGCATGTATGAATATCATTCCGGGGAAGAAGATTCTTATTCAACTTATGCAATGATCTTTTGGAATATAGTACGGGAGTTTGAATGCAAAATATATTGGCTTGTGATAAGTTCAATATGTTTCAACAACTCTTGACATACATACATTGTTGAGTGGCTGCATTTGTCAAAATGTCATCAATATGGGTATCATAAATTGTTGTGATTTTTAAAAATTGGAAGTTCCATTGAATAATGTAAACTTTTTAAGATCATCTCATTGTGCTGAGTTTTGATCAAGCATGTCAATGTTGAAATCATCAATTATTATTGTTGGACAAGGCATTCACATTAAGTCCAAAAGCTTTTCAAGGTGAATTAGGAATGTTGAAAAATGGTGAAGTTTTGTATATATGGCTATTATGAGAATAGTTTTTCTTGTATCTGTGTTGAATGTTGTTGCAATATATTCAACTCCCAAAAGTGGTAAATGTCTCATATGATGTTAATGTTATGAACTTATTATATACTATTATTATGTTGTTTTGCTCATATACACTTATGCTTGCATGTTTGTTTAAAAATCAATGATAGATGTAATATTTGATTTTTGTGGGTTGAATTGGGAGTTGAATTGTGTTTCATCGAGACATAATATATGAAATGCTTAAAATTGTGATTTTAAAAAGCATCATTTTTATGGAAGGATATTAAGTTGGTGTTGAAAGAACAAATAAAAACATTTGAGATTGAAGTGTATGTGATCAAGGAATCAATACATGCCATCATGCAATTATTTGTAAACAATGCATTTCTATGGCAACACTTGAATCAATTGAAAAAGAATTAGTAGTAAAGCTTTGAAGGAGGTAAAAAAATTCTCATTTTTTAACACGAAAAGATGTTTATACATGTAAAATCATGTTTGTAGACTACAACAGACCAAATGTTCATCCTTGCACTCAATGTTTGGTACATGTTGGAACTAGTTGAAAAGAAAGTGTGTCCTTTTTATGATTTGTCTCTTAGTGTCCTTCATTATCACAAGTGATTCTTATCCAGTTCAACTTGTTCATAATGTAAAAGTTTGATGTAACAATGTATTTAGTGTTATTATCATACGGTTGAAGACCAATATGATTAGTGATTTCTTGTAGTTGAGACCCAACATTTACATCAACAAATGTAGCCATCCATATGTTTATGTCATTTGCTGTTGCTATTTTTTTAGCTTGTGATTCTATATTTGTTTAGTCCACTATATGTGTGTTGTTATTATGGAAATCATATACAATTTTCTTTTACACCAAACTATTTGTTTGGAGCTAAATAATCAAATGTAACATTACAAATTGCATGATTAATGTCTTCCATTACACTACATGGACACTTTACAGTACGTGGACACTCATCCCAATTTGTAATTCAAATTGACTAAACTAATACCTATAATGATTTTTAAATGATAAAAAAATTACATAATTTTTTTAAAAATAACAAAATACAAACCTTACTTGTGTGAACTTAATGAATGTAAAACAATTTTGTAAACACACATAACACCAAAAACAAATTTGAACAAACAAACATACATCATGACAAAAGAAACAATAAACAACAAGAAATAAAACAAAGTCAAAGAATAACAAGGGAAAAAATGGAAGAAAACAACCAAAAATTCATGCGACAAATAAAGAATGACAACAAAGAAATGGAAAAACAAAATTTATGCATGTAAATTACAAAGTTGATGTAAACCTAAATTCGTCTTGAAGTATGTTAGTGATAAGAAAATGTAGTTTTCCTTTGAAAAATTATCACTATTGGATTTTTGCCTATCATCACTATCCTAAATACATGTATTCAAAATAAACAAAATAAAGTTTAAATGCTAAGGAAAAACTTCATATAATGTTATATTACACTACAACTACTCATATAAACTAATTTAATTTATCTTCTAAGTTTATGGTTAGCTTTTATTATAGATCATACTCTTACTTCTCCTAATTACTATTATTTTCCTCACATGGTGCCAATTTATAAAACTATGTTTTCACCTTACATTTACATTGTTAATTCTCTCATCTTTTATGTAAATAATCTTACATGTGTACACATACACTTATTTGCATGCACACACCATAGTATGCACAATAATAAATTATCAAAGTTCATTTACAAGAGCAAAGAATATAAAAGATTGAGAATGTTTGTTCTTTGATTTTTTTTTATACACTTCCCTAATGTTACATACAATTGTAACTTCTTTCATCATCTTCAACTAAAAGTCCTATTTGGTAGGCAATGTTTTGATAAAACTACATTTGATTATTTTCAAAATTTGGTAGCATGTAGTGTTTTGTTGTCAACTAATTTAATCATTGTCTATTGTTTCAATTTTTCGTTGATTATTTTTTGGCTAGTTATTGTTTCAACTTAATGTTATTTTTTGCCAATAATTTATATTTCCTAATAGGGTGTTGGGAGTAAACCTTTGAAATGATAATAATGGAAAAAATGGGAAAAAAAAGTAGAACTTACATTCCTTAATTCTTCACATTAGGAAAATAGGGGTGTATGAGAAATTATGGATCGACTAAGATGATGTGATAATCACAAGCACCTCACGACCGACTTGATAAATCACATGCATGTAAGCTAAATAATGCATATGGTTAGTGTAAATGGAGTCACCTTTGGGTCATGTCCACTTGTTTTAGACTCATTACATTCACGCAACTCAAACCTTGGAGGAGGCGACCATAACCTTCCTTATAATATATTTCTTAGTAGCAGATGCTACATTGAAATGATTAAAATGCCCAAAGCTCCCAAGTTATGAGTCTTGAAATTCCCATGTTATGAATTCATTTTTGAAACTTATACATTTAAAGACCTTTTCCAATGATGTATTAAGGATCCAATTTGGACAACATTTATTACATGCACTTTTGTGCAAAGAATCACAACATTTTGTGATTTGAACTTTTGAGGTGATTGCATTTTTGTTGTTTTCTTTCATTTCCTTCTTCATCATAGTTTAAGATTTCATGTTACACCAAGTAAGATTTCAATTGTCCAAGCAAGATTAAATGCAAGTTTTAGTATTTAATTTAACACATGTTTAAGACTTCCTTTAAAAAAATTTAACATACATTTCTTAATACCTTGTGGCATGGTCTTAAAATAAATCTTCAACAAGGTTGTTGTAGTTATTTCAGTTAATCATGTCAAAATTGATAGCTCATGCATACACATTCATTAATGACACAAAGTTTTAGTCTCCTTTATATGCAAAATCATTTTTTTTCAAAAAAAATTATCACACTTCCATACTTTCTGCCCACATGTGGTGATGCCATAAGTGATTATATTCCATGTAATTCAGCATCATAATTTGACTATGGCAATAACCAATAACAAATTTTAGCCATCTCCTTTTGTTGAATCTTTAAAAACTTAATAGAACATTTTTTGTTGGCCCCAAAATATTGAAGTATGACTTGTAAAATCATGACTTAAGTAGCAAATAAGCCCCAAAAAATCAAGATTATGCATGTAAACTTATTTTAAAAGCCCAACACTTAATAATTCTCCCATTTGATTTAAATATATTGTCTATGATTGAAATGGGCATTTAAATGAAAAACTTGTAGAACATTTGTGAAATCTTCAATCATTCCATGAACATAAAACCAAATTATATTTAATAAAATATTCAAAAGTTGGAAACTAAGAGGTCACTCCAATTCGATATATTGTGAATTGAACCTTTAAAAAACTATGAACTTTTGAAGTTCAAAATTATGAATTGTCAATTTGACTTTGGATTTCATATGGATTCCAAAGTGGCCAAATAATTGAGATTATGGTTGTTAGGGATTCAAATTTAGTTGGAAATATACCAATAAAAGAAAATTTCACAGATTTCACACTATGTCAATTGTATATTATTTTTCATGAACTTTTTGGTCATAAAAAACAATGAAAAACATTAGTTTAAAAGAAAGTCCATATCAGGTTAAAGAAAAATATATTCTATGTTATATTTGTGCACACACATGTACAAAATAGTGATTTCAAAGGTAATTTGAACCTAGATGAAAAATAATTATTTGAAATCAATTGATTGATGTGGCCCAACTACCTAATCAACCTAAATATTAAAAGAAATACCAAATGATTCCCAACTAGAATCTTGAAGATTTTTTTAATTTTTTTTTTGGTCCACCATACCTTGCATTCATTTCAAAATTAATTCATAACTTGTAGGAGGAAGTTAATATTGGTTCATCTTAAATAGAATGTTTGAATTCATTCAACTAAAGTGTTGACATAATAACAAGTCATCAAACTTATGTAGATATAATTTTTAATTTGAAAATTAAAACAAAAAATATTTTTTGTTCCTATATTATCTTAATAATTAGTCCCCAACCTTTTGAATGTTTTTATTGACACAATTGTACATAATGTGTGTTTATTTGAAATACAATTGTCTTTTTCTTTTGATGGTAGTATGACATTTGTTAAAGCACAAATTAAACAAATTAAAGTATTAGGCCTTTTAAGGAAAATCAAAATCCCTTTGCTCAAGTTTAGTTTATTGATCAAGTTTAGTTTCCTACAAATATGTGTACTTTTAGATACACCTAGATTGTTCACTAAGTTAACACTTTCCAACCTAATTATTAAACCCCACACAATATTCAATCAATGGTTTAATTTCCAAAAAATAAAACCATTATAACTTAAGCTATTATTGAGCAATTTTTTTTGTAAGCAAGCTAGATTGTTATGTTCAAATGAATAATCAAGTCAATTTTACATGTGGCAAGTTGAACATAAAGTCATTTGAATTGATTGCCAAGTCAAAATGCCAAGCCAAGTAAGGACACCACCACAAGATGGTTGTGATTGAAATAATGTTCATGTTTAGTTGAGATGCCATACATAGTTAACAAGGAAAATTGATTTGTTACCATGTTCATGGACTAGGTATATTAAGTTCCATGGTTATGTAAATACAAATTAACAATTCAAACACCATTGAAATTCTCATTTGTAAAACAAGCACAAATGTTTGGGGAATACAAAAAAAGGATTTTAAGGGTAGAACTAAGAGGGGTTTTTCATTAGTTTAAGTTGTGATTGATTTCTTCATGAAAAGGACTATGCCTATGGTTATAATGGGTTGAAGAGATGGATGGTTCATTAAAGGTATTTTTCTACTTATGCCTTATGTTTATCCAATGCATTACATGAACCCATTAGGGTTAGGGTCCTTTAGCACCATAGTGGGCCATTTGGCTTGTCATCAGGTCATTCATCCTGCTTTTTCAAGGGGGTTATGTTTTACCTCAATGGTTTGATGTGCTACCCTCACCTTTTTAGGATGTTGAACTTTGATCATTTTTGCACTAATCTTTCATTTTTAGTAGGATGATCACCTTATTCTTCTTAATGTGGTGGCACATGTAGAAACCAATACTTATCCCTTTTAAGTTAGATTTTGAGATACTTGTGCGATGTTATTTGAGGTCATCTGATCACATGTCTTGCCTTTTGAAAATCTAGTAGTGCAATCCTATCCTCAAATGCAGTTTTTTTTTATGGATTAATTAGACGATCATGAATTTCTTCATTTCCAACAAATGTTACTTTGGTTGTTGTGCGAACACATTTTCACTCATGTGTAAGTTTGACAACAGGGGCTTGGTTATTAGTTCATCTTAACACCCTTTCATTTTGTTTATCCTTTGTCCATTTTCTTACAACACTTTATAGTTGTCTCAGTATACCACATCCTATAGTTGCGCATCTTTCATAATGCCAGCGTGGTCATACCATGGATGATTTGGGTATCCATTTATTATGTTGCTTGTGTAGGAATGACTGCACTACAATCCATGATACATTTCGAGATACGGTTGTAACTATCACATTGGAGAGTGGAACTCACATACAAAGAAAGGTTTTTCACCTTTTCCCCCACCACACATGAAGATGAATGGATGTTTTCATCACTAGAGATCATTTTTAAACCTTGGCGGACGTTGTCATTATTGATTCGATTTGTACAAATTTGGTGCAACATGCTTTGACGACGATAACACACGTAATGATAATTGTTGTTCACAAAGCACAATTTTACACAGAGCAAGTGCCGGGAGATGATTTCATTCCCTTTGTCATAGAGACCTATGATTGTCTCCATCCTTGTTTTGATTCCTTTTTGACTTCTTGTGTACATGCCAATATAGCTCACCATCAGCAGACCTCCTTGGTACCTTCAATGCTTATATCTCATTATAGGCAATGAGTGTTGATAACCCTACAACATGCGCAAGCTATCATGATTCTTCAACATTCTACCATGTTGAATCACAATTCTTCATCTCTTCCACACATACTAGCTAGTGCACCTCCATCATTAGTTGATTTGTGACAAAGGATGCCCTTTTAACATTACATCTTCCACTTCATTACTATTGTTTTGATGGTTTTGATTTTCCTTTCATGTGTTTACATTTGCTTCAACATGCCTTGTACTTTTTGTGGATGGATTTCCATCCTTGTTTATATATATATACAAGGTTTTCTTTCATTAAAGCCTTTTCACTTCTAGGGTGGAGACAAATCCATGTTGCTTAGAACACCACCTTCACTTGTGTTATTCATGAAAGGATCATTTCACAAACAACCCATACACATAAAAGTTGACAACAACACAAAATATTTCTTCATCATTAATTGTGTATGGTTTTCATTCTTAGAATCCAACACAATATGCATGATGGTGTGGTTTTAGTACCCTTGAGCCTAGCTACATTGGTGAAAGGTGGCGAATATCATTCATTGCATAGTCAAAGTTCCAACCCATTTTGTGTTGCAATGGGTTGGATGTTGTTGGTTCTAGAAAAAAAAACTCTTGGTGAGTACCTACCTGTCCAAGCAGATATGTACTAGTACAAACTTCTATCTATGGTGATTTCATCAAGTCTGTTTTAGCAATTTAAGCTCCGCATCTCTCAACACCATATATAAAGCTCAGAATACAAAGACCACTACACTACATACATGGTGTTCTTCCTTTCTTCCTTTGTTTTTATTGTGAAATCCAGCCTGATGCGATCCATAGTCAGCAAATGTGACCTAGGCCAAGAACTGGGAAGACAAACAAGAGTGTGCAAAATTGAATTCCAGGAAAAATTCAATCCTGTGTCGTCGGTCCTACACACATCAATCTAATTGTGTGTACATTCTTTTGTATTCAAGATTGCCATGAACTCTGACGACAGGTTACAAGAATGTGCACAAAATTGAATTCCAGGAAGGAAAAAAAAATCAATCCTATGCTGGTCATATGCTTGATCTTGTATGGGTACATTTTCTGTTCAAGCTTTCGTGTGGATCAAGATCAGATCTTGTTGTTCCCCATCTTTTGAATACAAAAGTGTTACTTCACATTTTGTCTGTCCATGTCTGGTTTGTGAAAGATTGTAGCTTGAAATGTGCTTTCTACAATTGTGTTGCTGTAAATTTTGTCAATTTCATGTGAGAAGAAGAAGAAGAAGATGATGATGATGATGATAAAGAAGTTGCAGAAGAAGAAGAAGAACCTATCTATCTTCCTTGTTTGCTTGTTAGTAACAAAACATGTGGGGATGTGAAAGATCATGTAAAGAGAAGAAGGCGAAGAATCTATCGGTATTTATTTTCCTTGTCTGTTTGTTTGTCAGCAATAGAACATGTGGGGATGTCAAAGATCATGTGAGGAGACGAAGAAGATGAAGAAGCTATCTCTATCTTCCTTGTCTGTTTGTTTGTTAGCAACAAAACACGTAGGGATGCCAAAGATTGTCAACTTCAGGCACATATGGGTGTGGGATGTTCCAGATTAAACCCTAAACCCCTAAAACAAAATCCCTAAACCCTAAATCCTAAAATAAGAAGCTTAAACCCTAAACCCTTTTATTTCCAAGGCTGGAAAAGCTTGTTTGTTTGGTTTTTGCTGCTATGGTTCATCATGTCTGGATGCAACAGCGTCTGAGGTGACAGGAATGTCGAAATTCTTGGGTCTTGGCAAAGGAGGAGGTGTGATTTTGTGCACAATCACAGTGAGAAGCCCATGTCGACAAGTAGCAGCGATGGTGTCGAGGTTGACATTGGCAGGCAGATTGAATTTGCGTAGGAATTTGGCGACGGCATTGCGCTCCACCCTCATGTATTTCACTTCTCGACCACCTACGAAGAAATCCTCACGCTTGCGCTCTCCACTTATCCACAGGATCTCGTCATTCTCCACTCGAACCTAGCCAAAAAAACAACGAGATATTTTGGGTCAGTTTCGCCAGATGTATATTGTCAGTTGCTATAGGTAGCCAAACTAGAAAAAGGATTTTTTTGATTGCTGGGTGGAAACTCAATAACCGGCCAACACTACTCTGAACTCTGAACCACCAAGCTCAACAATTTGCAGAGAGAGAGAGAGATCTAAGACGAAGCAAAGGACACATGCATGCAACAGCAAGCAGATCATGATGGGCACCTTACCTTGACCTCTGTATGCTTCACACCAGGCATGTCAGCAACAAAGATGAAGGAGTTGGGAAGCTCTTTCACATCCACAGCTGTGCTTGCAGTGGGTTCCTGTGCAAATTCCCACATTGTTATTATTATTATTATTATTATTATATGCAGCAGACTACATCACACTGCACAACGTAACCAATTTTCTGCATTTTGTTCTGTTCCAAGATTTTGCAAACCCTAAACCCTAATCTGCTTCAAGCATGAGAAGCGATGACCTTCTACCAAGTACCCCCCCCTCCCCCCAAAAGATTCCTGCAGTTTTGTTTGTTTGTGTCAAGCAGATCCCCAGAGGAGGCATTTATCATAATCATCTACAGATGCTTTGTTATGTTGTGTTATAGTTTCAGGAGCAAGAAGAAATGTAATCCCATGACTTAGTGGGGACAAAGGAAGGATGGAAGGATGGAAGGGAGGGAGGGAGGAAGAAGCACAATTGGTGAAATGGTGTTAGGTACCCGGGTAGAAGATGGTTCAGAAGAGGCCTACACTCAGGGCAATTCTCACACGGAATGCCGCATATCGTAGCATGTTGTAAATGTGATACCCCAACCTTGCCATTGCTGGACAATGCTTCTCTATTGCTGCAAGAGCTTCAGGTGTACACTGTTCCAGACCCCAGCCAAATCCCACACACATGGATCATTATCTTCAACAACAATGGTCATATACCCATAAGCTTCTTCTGCTTCTTCTTCATCCATCATCATCATCATCATCATCATCATCAGAAGAAGAAGACTGCAGATTTCACATCATTCTTCTTGTGCTGGCTCAATCAACAAGGGTTTTTTTGTACATACAAGAAAGCAATCACCTCTTCTTGTGGGCAATGTGTGCTTGTGGACAGAGCATCAGGATGGCGAGGGAGGAAGGGACAGAGCATATGACAACCTGGCCAACCCCAGTTGATTAATGTAAGTCCACATTCTTCACAATTCTGTTCACAAATCTGATTCATGCAACCACTGCCGCTGCCTCCACTGCCACCCAGTTGATCATCTGCAACAACTTCAGTATCATCATGATGCTCTTCTTGCTGTCCATCCTGTAACTTCTTGCTAGTGACAATGCGAGTAGGGCTGGATCGAGCAGATCCAGCAGCAGCTTGAAGAGCAGCCACAGCTTCTCGGATGGCAACTGCATCATGCTGTTGCAGCTGCTCTGCAGCTGCATGGCAGGAAGGTCTGTTGTATGGATTTGTCATGCATTGGGTTGAGTTGATGATGGGCATCCCAGTAGGTTTGAAGAAATGGTTGTGATGGCTTGCAGTTCCACACATGATCTGTGCTCTGTACCTCTGATTGCACGCTAAAAACTTAACCTGATAGATTCTGTACATGTTGACTGGGCTTGTATCTGGATTGGGATTTTTCTCCTGAAGGAAAAATTGCTCTCAGATGATGCAGGACTAAGTGAGTGAGCGAGCAAGCGAACAAACATCTCAAGTCTTGGAGTTGTATACAGTTTCTCTTGACTCTTGACCTGCATCATCAGCAACAAAAAGGAACGTTCAAAATCTCAGGTTATAGCTTTGAATTTGGAATCTACAAAACTTTTTGGTAATGGGTCCTGGATTATTCGTAATCTATTGCATCACTCTCGCTTGATTTCTTGAATCCCTGCATATGTGTGCATATTTGTGTGTATCTGGCTGTGATGTGGATCTGAATGAAGCATTTGTTTTTTGCTGTTTACTCCATCAGTTTGTCTCTTAAAAGGAGTCTGCAGATTGCCACAGACATGGGTTGCGAGGGTTCCTAGAAAATCCTATTTGTTGTGTTTCATGTTTCTTTCATTTTTTCTTGGCACAAAGATTCTCATTTTGGTTCCAAAATGAGACCAAAATAGAAATGCTTTGTTAAGAAGAATGCTTCAGTTGCCTATCTTGTAAAGTCATCAATTGCAACTGAATTAGGATTCACCAACCCACAAAACACCTGAGGAGAATAGAATGGTTAACAAGTGCATTCACTGTTCACAATTTTTAACTCTCAAGGAATCCCTCCTTTTGTCACTCTCAAGAGATTGATAGGTGATGGTTTATAATTGTGTCAACTTGGTGTGTTTTTTAGGTGCTTCTTGGGCATTGCAAAGTGCAGAATCTGGGTTCTGTTTTTTGCAGAAGATTCTCACTTTGATTATTTGTTTTCCTCATCAGGCTTCCAGAAAGCCAAAAGAGATTGAACTTCTTGATCTTCTTCTCCACTTTCTACTCCATAATGTCATCTAGAATCTAGAATTTACTTTAGTTGGGAAGAGTTTTCCTTAACAGATTGCACCTGTATACAAAACAAAATGTTGGGGGTTGACATTTTCATCTTTGAACAATTTGTTAATCCAATGGTGAATGTCAATTTCATCATGTATACCGAGATTTTTTCTCCTTGTGAAATCCATCACAAATTGGGTATACTGTTTCCAAGTTCATGACAGCATTTGGATGGCAATGACTGCACAATTTATCACCATCACTCACCTCATAATACTGCATTCATCTTGTAACTCTTAGGACGACCATTTTATTGCTTTGTATTTGAACTGATTCCACAACAAATGTCGAGCAATTTTTTCTTTCTCCTCTGCAGATCACTTCAAGATTGTTTTCAGACATGATATGGACAGAAATGTAAACAGGAGGTACATTAATCCTTTTGGCAATTGAGTATTATCAACTTGCAAAATTGCAACTCTCTTTTAAATTTAGTGCCAACAACCCAACTTCAAAATCACTCTCTTTTGCAGAGTTAATCCCAACAACCCAACTTGAAATTCACTCTCCTTTTGAGAGTTAATACCAATAAGCCAACTTGAAATTCACTCTCCTTTCAAGCTTAATCCCAACAACACTTTCTTGTCGCTATTTACCTTCTTAACATTTGTTTATCTTACATCTATATATGCCTTTGATATAGTGTGTGCACAACTTACATCCAGAAATATTGAGAATTGTGAATTGCAAACATCGCTTATCCAAACTTGAAACCTGATTTTTTCTATTGGGATGATTCCATTTATAAAATAGATATTGGTGGTCTCTTCATTGATCAATGGTACCCAAACAAAGCGCAATTCAATGCTGAAAGGGGTTTGAAAAGTGCTCATTTTTCCTAGGCTCAAAAGTGTGCTAACTGTAACTGCTTAAGGATTTCATACTGAGGGCAGGTATTCATGACAGTTGGAAATAGAATGACCCAACTGAAGGAGCATTGAAACGAATAGGAGTGAGTGTGTAAAAGCATCTCCAACAGTGCTCAGTATGTAATTCTGGATAGTAAAATTAAATGTCTAAGTTTAACTGTTTTTTTTTTTGGGCAACCCCACCAATAAACTGTAAGAGGAACTGCGTATACATGGGGACTACTAGTAACAAACCGCCTGTACCAATCATTATGATCGACCAATTAGAAATATTGAGCCGCAGTTAATTCCAATTTATTACTCTTTTTTGGAGGTGCACAACTGTGTTGTGCCTTTTACCAGCCACGGCAAGCTACACGAATTTGGTGTAGAAAAACCAATTTCCTGAGCTAAACCGGCACATTTTGACTTTTTAACAATAAATTTTACTGTCTGGAGTCACATGCTGAGCACCGGTGTAGATGTTCTAAGCAAGAGCAAAATTTTAGGGACCCATAGAGCAAAAAAACCACCCATCCAAGTCAAGCTTGTCACTTTGGGAATCTATGGACCATTGCATGACATTCATTGGGGTGGCACACTCGAGCTATCACCCTCATGCGTAGGCACCTCAAAACAAGGAAGGGCCTCTGGTCCTACCCTTCTCATATACATTAGGCCCAAGGAATTGAATGTGGAGCCCAAGGTCCAAGGTGTAATGCCCTAATAGTAGAACCTTCCTTTTTCCATGATTACCCAAAAGCAGTCAAAAACCTTGCACTTCTTTGCTTGTGTGTAAAGAGGCTGATTTGTATGTGCAACTTATGGTGCATTCACACTTGGTGTTAAGTCAGTGTTAAATGAAAATCTAGGTGGCATCCTAGGTGGCATGCAATGTTAAATAGGTGATAACTTAATGTTAAGTGAATGTTAGCTTAACATAAAATTTTCATGGTAACTAGGTTTAAGTCCTAAATGACTAACATGATGTTAGGGGACTTAACACTAGAGTCCCTAACACCAAGTGTGAATGTACCTTTAGATCATTAATTTATCCCTAATAGCAAGTCCATATACCTTATTTCTTTTGCACCAACACTCATATGAATGTGTTTGATCTACCTTCCAAGTTTTGGATTTGATAAGAATGGTAAGGGGGTCAATTTTTTTAAAAAAAAACTTGAAATTTTTGCTCATAATTATTTTAATTGTATATTTCACGATGATTTTTTTTTTTTCATTTCTCAACTAAATTTCATTATATCATTTTACCAAAAGATTCAAGTGGATTGTTCTCTACAACTCCATGATTCATTGAACCTGATTTAAGTAAGACAATTTTAAATTTCATAACTAATAGTCATCACTTCAACATTTTCAAACTAAAATTTGTTTAGCCCATTCCCAAATAAAGAAACATGAAAAAATGTCTTTTCAAATCTATGTATATTTTTAATTTAAAAAAATGCAACACCATATTCAGGATCATATTTTCAACTCCCAATTTCTCCGCTAATTTGCATTCTATTTTTTTTCCAGTTGAATGTGAATTCCATTCAAAATATTGAATTGAATTGAATACAATGTCATTCGATATTTTCATTGAAATGGAACTAAATTTTCACAAATTTAATTATTATTATTTTATCAATTGATTGTTACTAGTAGGGCACAGTACCATGGAGCCCAAGTTTTTAACCGAAAGATTCAAGTTGACATCCACTCCAACTCCATTGAGTGTTGAACGGGTCTGTGGTTACAACTCCCTCCTCAAACTTGGGTCAGATCTCAAGTAAGGGTATAGAAATCTTTGATACTGTACCAGGCATTTCATGAAGCTCGACAACAAGTTTGAATTTACGAAGAAATGACAATTCCAGATTTTTAGATATTTCTGAAACATTAAACCATTTGGTCCCAGTTATTTCAAAAACCTCAAGAGAAAAAACCCACAGTTTTCATGAAAACCCCATTAAGAACTAGTGGTTTTTTTATGGGCAAATTATTTGAATTTTGCAATTTTTTTGTTTTGGAGAATCATGAAAATTATATCAAAATCAATTCTTTGATTTTTTAAATTTTTTTTGAGAACCACAATTGTGGTGAGTAAAGACCGAGACTGCATACATGCTTTACCAAAATAAGGACCTGCATTCAGCTCTGCTTCTCATGGGCTTCATTCCAGTAAAGCTTTGTTACTGAGGAGGGCCTTCCCATACTTAACAACCCATGTGAGATTTTCTTAGTGATACCCGTTGAGTATCATGGGAAAAAAATGCTCGTTTCCTTTTTGATAATTTGACCTCCACATACACTACAAAGATCCCTTGTGAGTTTTATTAAATCCTGAAAACTGGCCTGAAAATCATCAGCTGTTCGTCGTTTCTAATAACCACCCAACATTGGTCAAGATTATTTTTTGGGTAAGTAACTTTTGTTTTCAATAGAAGTTACATTGTTACATCTGTTAAAATTTTAATGCTACGTAAGTACACTAATATCTCACGGGTCACAAGCAGTGCAAACATCAAGATTTTCAGCAGCCAGGGTCCCGATGGATACATGTGAAATGTCATATATAAAGAGGTTTTGGAAATGTAGTTTGTAATTGTAATTTTGTAATATGTACCATCAAATACACACACACCTGTGCATTAGGCACGGGGTTCAAATTAGTATATATATAGAGAGAGAGACAAACACACACACACAAATGGACAAGTCTACTAAAATATTTTGCATTTTCAGATTGAACAAAATAATTTGATGCCCTCTGCCTTTAAACAGACGATAGAAATGAAATTGCTTGTGTTGCAGTCTTCAACTTAACCAAAAGTTAGCACCCATCATGAAGTAGGGTTTCAAGCTGAATGTTTTGGTTGAAAAAAAAGGGGAGATTTGTATGAGAAATGGAAAATTGCAACCTTGAAATTTTTTTAGTCTTTTTAGTTTTGGGCTTGAACTACTTCCATGTTTGCTTATCTGATGTGCATTGAGCCTCAAATTTGGCAATGCAGCTCTGCCACACACAGGCAAAGATGATGATCTTATTTTCTTTTTGACTTACTTATTGTGGGATTTGCATTCATTTTGTTTCTAATTAGATTTGTGCTAAGATTGATGATTGCTTTGTGAAATCTTGTGCGACTGTGGTTAAAGAGGCTTGGAGAAAAAGCAAGTTTTAAAAATAGTTGTTGGTGTTGTTGCTCATCTCTTGTACATACATAACTGCAAGAAGAGAAAGTGTTGTTTGTCATTGTTCTAAGCCAGAGCATTTTGGTGGTAGTTGTTGTTGTTCTATGCCCAATTAGGGTAGAACTGCTCATCACCAATCATTATTACCCTATCCCCATCATTTCTTGCAATCTTCATCATATGTGCTCCATTTTGAGTGATTTAAAATGTTATGGGAGTGCTGTCTCAAGCTTTACAAATCATCTTTGAAATGCAAATGAAAAGGAGTAATAAAAAAAATAGCAAGAAAAAAAATGAGCTTTTCAACTCACAAAATGTGTTTTTTTCCTTCTCTTTGGACCCCAGGTCTTAGAAACCCAAAAAGAGACAATTATGAGGTGGGCGAAGGGTTAGGATATGTGATTAACCGAGTATAAAACTTACTATTTTAACAGAAATCCAAATGGTGTACAAATATGTTCTTTTATTAGGTTTTGGAAGACACCTTTCAAAACATATTCAAGGTCTTCTTCAACAATGTCCTAGAAAGGCGAAAATCACACAAAATCTGGTCTTTGTTAAAAACTTTGACAAAGTCTTGCATCTTTTAAGCTTACAAGGCAAGCTCCTCCTGAGAGTCTAAAACAACAACATTAATGTTTTACAAGTTTGAGCACATGTGTTCTTTGAATGTACAAGGATCAATTGCAACTGAGAATACATATTGATTATTTGTAACAACTAAAAGAACTTGAAGAATTTTTACCCAGTCTGATACCCGATTAATACCCGATGAGAAAACAAATGCCCACTGCCCCGCACTGGTCCTTATCCAGATCTGGTAAAATTGTCAATGGTTCTGATTTTGTTTGGGAAGGAGACAACACACAACATTATGTGTAAGGTTCATTAGTTTTTTTTGGTTTTCCTTAGGAGATAAGGAACCTTAAGGTGCCTCCTCCTTTGTTGAGGCTGAAAAGTTAAGGGTAAGGTGCCCTGAACAAGAAGTTCTCCAGATACACTAAAAACCTTCTATGGTGATAAACAATTACTAGAGAGACCCAAGTAAGGGGGTTTGGGTGGAGCTGCTCTTTAGGAAGTGGAAACTTGCAGTGTTGTTTCATTGGCAAAGTTTCACCGAATTTCAACTTGAAAACTTATAATTTCAACCTCTATGAAGCGTTTTTCACAGAAAAAATGACCCAATTTTTCCATTTTTTAAAGGAAAAGAAATCCGAATCACCAGATTTTTGTGATAAGTTCCAGTAGGTAGCCAATAATAATACGAAAGGATTCTGCTTTGCTTTTCTAGTTTTATATTGTAATATCTAGCCCAATTTGGCTAAATTATTTTCTGGATGAGAACCACTTTGGCTACATCACAAAATCCTTTTAAGAGAGAGAGAGAGAGAGAGAGAGAGAGAGATCTTTATTAAAACAAAAGAAAAGGGAAGCAAGGGGTGTGTCACACTGTGACCTTGCCATTTACATTGAAAAGTATCCTAATGCAAAAGAAGAATTTAGAAACTCAAATATTTCACCAAGCAAAAATATAATCTTCAAAAAAATTCTCTAAAAGAAATCAAAATCTTTCAAGATATTAGAACTCTATAATAACTAACTCAAGTTTCAACACATGAGCACTCTCGCTGAACTCTATAATAACTAACTCAAGTTTCAACACATGAGCACTCTTGCTGAACTCATGCAGACTACGAACATGGTCGCCCTGGCCAAATTTGTGGCATGCTGCCAGTACCAGAGGACAATCTGTCCTCCATGATCTACCTTTCATCTAATGGACTCTCTGGTCCCAAACGGACGTAAAATTGTAAACAGTAAACACAAGCCAAAATATCATCTTTCAAAAATCCTCATATAAAAATAGACCTATTATTATTACTTAGGGGCCAAAATCCCTTAAGTTACTATTACATATAGTTAAGGACGTCGTGAAACATCATTTCATCCATCTGTCTCGTCATTCATCTGTCCATCCATTTGATTATCCATTCGTCACGTCATGGTCTGTTTACTTCGATGGGCCAAAGAAAGAATGGAATACAAATGTGGCACGACGGAGAATAATATATATTAGTGTTGTAAATTTTATTTTATTTTATTTTTTTTAATTTTTAATTTTGCGGTTTTTGGACTTAGGTACACTCATCCTGTCTCTTTCTCAACAATTGAAAGAGTTGGGTTGGGCTTTTTTTTTTTTTTGAAATTTTTTTT
>Ga0209611_10001908_pt1 | contig 36282 bp, 39 predicted proteins | sample S1TSphgellanicum_3_FD_187693 | JGI IMG/M metagenome (GOLD analysis project Ga0209611, IMG submission 187693) | Host-associated microbial communities from peat moss isolated from Minnesota, USA - S1T2_Fc - Sphagnum magellanicum MG (SPAdes) (version 2) | ecosystem: Host-associated > Plants > Peat...
GTTTTGCCCCTTGCTGTCGAGCTCTAAACATTCGGGAGTCCCGGAAGACTCCCAACCTCCAACTTTTCCAAGTGTTGGGCTTCACCCCCACACTTGGCCAAAGTGGGGTTGCGACATATGAAGTAGAAACAACAACACATACAAGATTGAATGGTTGCCAAGTGGCAAGCCAAGGTTTAAAGAAATAAATCCAAGAAAAAGTAATTGTAATTCAATAAAACTTAAGTACATGTGAACCTCAGGAATATTGGCCCAACTATACCAGCCCAAATTTGTTCCAATAGTCGATACTAATAAAAGTATGAATAAAAGGTTTAAATTAAATACACCTACTATGAGAAAGCAAATAGAAAAACATTCCAACAACCTTTTCATAATGCTTATGGATGAGCAATAACCTCTTTGGCCATTATTACACTTACTAAGCCCTAGAGTACAAAAGGAATTATGGGCCATTAAACATAGATATTCATTATGGAAAAGCTTTGTAGGACAATATAATGAACGTATTACTAAATGGAACTTTAGGGCACGGGAGGAACAAGACAAAGAAATCAGAAAAAGAAGAATGACAATAGAGCAAGAAATGTTGTTGAGAGAGGGAACTAGTGGAAAGGTTTTTGCATATAATTATGCAAGAAGATGACACACATTATGCTATGTAGTAGTAGATAATCAAAAATACTATTGTGAGAACACTTAGAAAGAACTCAAAGAAGAGAAAAATGAAAATATAGATGGGGAAGAAAGTAGCACTGAAATCTTAGATTTCGAACATTTTACCAATTTTCAGATTTTGAGCATCATTGTGAAGGATTGGAAAGACAAGCTTCAACAAAGAGAGGTGGTCATATTGAAAGGAGCCTTCAAGGTCTTCCAAGAAGGGGAGCATGTGTAATGTGATCACAAGTTTGAAGAAAGCCAATTGCACGTACAGTATTAGTATTTGAAAGCGAAGCAAGAGAGCAAGGTGCAATGATATTCCATAACAAAACAACAACGTTTGGATTTCAGGTATTACAATTTGGTTTCGACTTTTTCTTTGTAGGAATGTATTGTAAACCTCTATCATCTCCTTACCAACAATTTGTGATAATACTTTGGAACTAACAATTCAATCTATATAAGGAGCAGATTGTTGAAATGAAACATAGTTTGGAAGGTAGCAGTGGTAATGCCGTTCCAAAACAACGACATGTCAAGGAAGTGGAGAGGAGTGTCACTCCAAAGGATCTAGAAACCATTAATTTTGTTGGATGTATGCACGAAATGATTTGGTTTGTGGAGAGATGAAAAGCAAGTTGGGTGGAGAAGACATGTTTCACCCAACTTTGGAAGTTCGACTGGACTAAAGTCAATTCTTCCATAGTTATAGAAATGATTTGTAATTACCAAGTCATTGATGAAGTGATGGTGTTGCAAAGGAAACAAATCAAAGTGCAATTGAAGTTGTAGCTGAAGTGTTTAAACTTCCTTACACCAAAACAATTGTAGGAGGGAAGGAAGGTTACAATGTTTCCATTGCAAAGTACTTCATAGGGGAAGAAATAAAACACTATGTCCCACACTTTGGATATTTGATAGTCAAAGTAGATGGGCCTTTGAAGGTCATGAAGTTAGTAGCCCTAACGAAAGTGGTAACTCTCAAATAGGGTAACAATTATGCACTTGGTGCATTTATTTCCATTTTTCAGGCAATTGAAAAAGGAACTGTCAACTAGGGAGCATGGTTCACACAAAAGTTACAAAATGAGATTATTGCTTTTCAATAGAAGGTTGACAAATTGGGAAATAGTTTAATAGGACCTACCTTAACCATCATTGGGAAATTCTATGAAGGGAAATGGGTTCAAGAAGAAGGAAAAGCTTTTGTGTTAAGAAGAAGAACACAGATTGTCATTGATGTGCAGGTAGTCATGCCAATTAACTTGGAAAAAGAAGAGGGAAGGAGCAATTGTCATCATGGCGGGGGAACACCTTGAATTATTGTTACTGTAAGAGAGGGATAACCACAATATTGCCCCATAGCATGTCAAGTCGTTACCAATACCAAAGACTTGGGAAGATACTGTAGCAAGTGATGGTGACAAAAAACAAGGTTCAAAACAAATTGTATTAAGGATGGAAGACCAAAACCTTGTGGTCATAATGACAACATAAATGGCTAACCATGAATTCAGAACCTGAGGAGATGCAGAACATTGGGGAAACCCACATACCAACAGAAAAAACACATGAACACATTGAGTCTAGTGAAGCCAGGGAGAATAAAAAGGTCCAAGCAAGATAAAGTATGCCAAAAAAATAGTCCTAAAACTTTTTTAAAGTCTCTTTTCAACATTAACATTAAAAAAGATATTTAGAACCTATTTATATTACATTTTGAAATCATAGAGCACTTCATTGAGTTTATTGTAAGTTGTACATAAAGTTTGAGGAATTTTTATATAAGAAAAATGGATGAAAAGTATGTTCTAAATTGGTTGGTTCAAAAATTTTAGAATACTTTTACATTAAAACTTTGATAGATTATGACTAGAATATCAAAAGTTGAAATTATATCCATACACACTAGGCCTTCATCAACTTGAAAGTATAATAACTCTAATTGATGTTTTATTTTCATGTACTTGTAATTCAATTTTGCAAAACTACGACATGTGCTTTTTATACTTGCATTTCAATAAAAATACTTAATGCATATTAAAACATGTGTTTCTTTAATATTATGTAATGAAGTCAAAGAACTTATAATTATTGATCATTGATTTAATAATAGTCATGGATTCAATACATTAAAATATATTTTATGGATACTTTCCAAAAAAATAGCAAGTGTCTCTGGCTAGCATACTTTACCATGCTTATGCTTAGAAGGAAGAGTGATGAAAGGAATGAAGTCTCTATGGCAATAAAATCAACATCCATAGCCGCTCAACCCATAGCAATCAATAATATATAGGAGATTAAATAACAAGATGAAGAACAAGTTGAAATTTTGAAATCAACTAATGTGGAAGACAATTTGACAAAAGCAGTGGCTACATATTATGAAAGGGATGCAGTTGGGGACATGAACCAATAGAAGGACTTAGAAGATATTGTTGACGAATTTTTGGCAACAACATGAAGAACTTGTAAGAAGGGTGAACATCAAGAGAAATTCATTCACTAATTGGAAGTAAACCAACGTCTTCAATTGGGGATTGATGAAATTCAAAAGGACCTAGAGAAGCATACTTAGGATATAACTAAGCATGTCTAGTTCCTAGTTAGAAAATGTTCATTAGGAAGATCAATTGGGGTGAGCAGCCTTGAAAAAAGGATGTGTTCAACTCGTGACCAAGTTAGAAAAAAAATATGCAAATCAACAAAAGATGGAAGAAACACTCAAGGCTGCACGAAAAAAATAATCTGGAAAATCAACAAAAAATTTTAGAATTGGAAAAGAAAGTCGAAGAGTTTTAAGCAATGGTGGAGGCAAAAAAGTAAAGAGCTCAGGAAAGTTAATTCGAAGTCATCACAAGGCTGATGTAGAGATCGCATACCAAAAGCATGAAGTTTGAACATTGATGGTAGAAAGAGAATTTTTATTGAGAACTTAAGGGTTTTGAGGAGGAGTTGCAGAGACGTGATGATACCATAGCAAATTTGGAGACAACATTGGAACAAAATTGTGTCAACCACAATTAAGATCACAAAATAATGGTGGGAAAAGAACACACATGGCATAAGGAGCTCCATGCTATACTGTGAAAATGCAAGGGTTGGAAAGAACTTTGAAGGCATTCCAAACCATTACAAAATGGGAAAATATTGCCACAAAAAATTAGGTAAAAACAACTCTCTATGAACAATTTGTTCCAAAATTACTTGAAAATGTTCAAGTTGCACTTGAAGAGGCATTGATGGAAATGAAGAAATGGCACTTTGACCATACAAAAAATTATATTGAGGCCCTAGATGCGACTTACGTGAGGATAGAAAAGCTGAAAGTTGACAAGGAAAATATAGAAAGAGATGAAGGGGAAGAAGGAGATGAAAGGGAAAGGAAAGGAGATAGTAGATATCTTTGATGAAGATGAAGTTTTAACTATTGGTGTGTTGCTGAAGGACACTATTGAAGCAGTGGTACAAAATAATGCTTGAAAGTACCAAGGCAAAGCCACCGGGATAGATACAGAATGGGTAGAAATAAGAACCTGAAAGTTGATTTACGGATTGGTTGTGCAAAGAATTGATTCCCCCACTTTGGTAGAACAAGCATCCATCAAACATGCTTTCACACAGATATAGTCCATATGTTATTAGACATGGAATATCTTTCTCCCTTACTACTTAACTTTGAAGCCTACTATCTATTACACAAGCTTTAGATTTGTTTAAAGGTCGAAGTGGCATCACTAATGTTAGGAGCACACATCACAAAGAAGTAGTTTCTTGTTATGTGGAAGATAGATAATTTGGAGTGGAGAGAATATTTAGCCTATAACATTATCTATTGCTATATCTAGTATCATGAGCATTATAGTTATGGAGTGTTGGAATTCTATATAGGATGTTTGGGTATCTATGCTTTGCGTTACTACTACAGGGTGTAGATTGATTATTGGAGTACTATGTTCAACATCAAACCACTTTCTTTGGATGACCAAGCTTCATAATGACACGAATGGAGAATACACTTGATCATGTGGTGAGTACAACCATAGACGCACCGAAGCAATGGAAGGAGATGATGGCGAAATGTTAAGAATTAGCCAAGCTAACTAATTTTGGAGCAAAGGTGATGGTATCAATGTAGTGGAAAATGAATTATGACTATATTCAACCACAAGCAGGAGATGCCCACTTGGGTTTTGATCCATTGCTGCTACAAGTAACTATTATGCAAGTTCAACATCTAATGAAAAAATTGGCAAAATGATCCCAAATTGACAAGTTCACACACTTTCAACAATGTTTGCCACATCCTTTGAAAAGAATGGTAGGAAAAAAATATTTACATGATGAACCCCTTGCTGTAATAAAAAATGGTGCAAAATCCTTAGACAACAAGGTTGATAATTTCCTTACACCAGTTCAACTTTATGGTAATTAGTAAGTAGTTGTTGTGTGAGAACATTACTATAGTAAGAGGGGGATAATGTAATGAAAATACTTTGACATACTAATAGGTAGAAGGCAAAATAAAATAAAAGAAAGAGAGGACAAATTGATAGATTATTGTAGTTGCAATGTTGTAACTAGTCAATTTGATAAAAACAATTTTTGTAGCAGGTCTATTTGTTATGTCAAGTTGATTTGTAAAAATGATTAAACAATTATAACCTATGTGTATTATTTAAAGCAAGAATCAAGAAGTAAAAAAGGTTATTCTATTGAACATTTGAAGGTGTTTGGGATTATTTTCTTCTATTTGAGTGGCTATGAAAGGACTGATAAATATTAATAGGAAAGAATATAGACTAGTATGTGAAGGAAGTAATGAAAATACGAAGAATAATGAAAATGAGTTCAAGGTGGCATTATTGTTATTTTTTGTTTTCATTTTATATGTTGAGTATTTGTTGAAGTCAGTTTTAGTTAGTTATATACATGGTATTTACACTAACAAAGTAAGGCAAGAACCCAGTGACGATATATGGCAATGATGAATAATAAAATATTTATTATTTAAATCTTTGCAAAAATTATCGTTAACAATGTCACCCCAATTTGGTCGCATTTCATCCATATTAAAGTTATCCTTAGTAAAGTTAAGAAAAGATGACACCAAAACCCCCTATTTGGTCACATAAGGGATGAGATTTCAAAAAACAGGGAAAAAAAGTACATTGTGTTTCAATGCGGCATGAAACTCAGTTTTGTAGCAAATTTGGTGTTAAAATGAATTTGCCCTATCCTTTTTTTCTTGAATGCCTTCAACCAATCATTGCTGTTGCTATGTGTATATAGCTATAAATGTTCTAGATCTTTGTGCATTTAATCCTAAGTTTCAGTATTTCATACCCTTATTTAACAAAATTTCATGACTTTGCAAACACCAGCCAAGAATTGATGAAACATCAAATGAGGGTGCAATTAAGGCCCAACAAAGTATGACTTTTCGGATAACTTTATTGGGCCTTGCCCCCACAAGGTCAGGGACTGTTGCATTTGATCCAAAGTTTGCAACTTTTGCCTTATTGAAAATATTTTCATATTGTGAGAACCAATTCTTTTGATGGACATGTTTACACTGAGAAAAATATTTTATCACTGATTTTTTTAGTTACGTGATTATGTCTCCCAATTTGTGTTACCACAATGAAAAAAACTATTATTGGATGTTTTAATCATTTTCACAAAAATATTTAATTTTAGATTAACTATCATATTTAAATGCAAACAACCACCAAACAACACTTCATACATGTGATGGGAAAATGGTTCAATTTATTTGTAAATCAAAACCATTATCAAATAATGAAATCATATTAATGTGTTGAAAAAATTAAAAATTCAATATATGTTTGCAAGGCTTTTCCCATTTTTAAATTTTTTAAAAAAAAAGTGTTATTTTAAATATTAAGTCTTTGTCCCCATTTTCCTAATGAAATTTTTTGCTATCTCTCTTTTAATTATAAATGATTATCGATGGAGAGACATGTTTTTTATTGAAATTCTTGTTCTTGTCTATATTGGTTTTTAACATAGAATTCAAATATGATAGAAATTTCTTGGGTGGTTTTTATATACATATACATGTACCCATGCACATTTATATATGAAAACATATATACATTCATATATACATAAACATAGATACATACATTTATAATCACATCCATGCACACAAACATACATATTTCTATAGACATGTTTTAAATACATATACAAGATATCATCTATAGGCAGGGCCTGCGTGTTTGTGACGCCTTGTTCTATATATCCATTGATAAAATTTGTTCAAAGCATTCTAGTGTTATGTGCATATATTGCTAGACCCATTTAGGGAAAGTGCCTACACATGCAAAAAGAAAAGAAGAAAAGACCTCAAATTTATTTGTACACAAAATGATTTCTTTACATGTTTACATTCACTTCTGGGGTTGGAAATGGGGTGAGCTTGACAGCCTCATTTAAAAGCCAATGAACTCTTAACTCATTTAATTTGAGTTCATAATGATGAAAACATCTCTGTTCTTGTAAAAACTTATGTAAAACCTTATTTTAGGACAGAGCCTCACAAACTTGGTTTCCTTCCTCAAAATGAATTCTTTCATTTGTGTCATCACATTTCAAAGACTCACTGTTTGCATTTGCCTTGCAAATCATGCTTAACAAACAAATACATGGTCTTTCCAGGAGCAGTTTATTGAACTTCTGAGTGATTGATTCTTGATCAATGGATTGGGTTGGCTTCTGTAAACCCTTCTAGAAACCTTTCAGTGATTGACTTTGTACAGTAATCGAGTGACTATACTTAAGAGTTGTAAGTAATTTACCTGAAACTTCTAGAAGACTGTCAAGTCATCTCCCAACACATGGCTGATGACAATAATATGCAGCCCTTTATCAGTCTCCTGCAAAATAAAAGGTTAGAAACAGTCCCAGGGACCAGTGTTTTCTTTTCAAATTTGTGAGGTAGGTAAGTTGGCAATCATCCACAAGAGGACATAGGCAAAGGTTGCCAAATTTCACTACAGTTCGAAGAGGAGAGTTAAAAAGTAAGGAATCATGCTATATTTTTGTGACAAGCTACAACGTAATTTCTGAATATGGCAACATCACTTTTTTTTCCTCATAATGTGGCCACGTTGTGGCTTTTGAAAAAAAAGAAACAGCCCTTGTACTTGTTACTCAGGTCCTTTCTTTGTCTCCACGATAACACAAGTGGATAAATATCCAAGGAATCTAGAAGGTGGTGGAAGAGTCCCAGGCATCTTCAGTGTGCTTTCTTTGACTAACTCCTACCTTAGCCTGAACTTTTGATTCCACATCTTTTCAATTTTTCAGAGTCCCTTTGAACTACTTAGTGTTCATTAGTCATGTTCAGTCCACAGCTGACATTTGCAGCACATTGAAAGAAAATCCTAGGAGAGTTCCAAATCAGTTTTTTTCTTCAATTTTCTGATGTTTGGTCATTTTGGCAAAGTTTTGCACTAAAAAAAACAACACTGGTTCCAATCCACATGATAAACTCTCTAACTAACTTTGTATTATGTTACACCGCTTGGTTTTGGGCTATTAGAATACATTTGAAATTTGAGCTCAAGGTTGGGTCAAGAAGTCAATCTTGATTCTAGAATTTTAAAAATTTAGCTTAGGTGGGAAATTGGAAAGATGTAGAAAATGTAATAATCTTCCCTAGGAAGATTTAGCCAAATCTGGCCATAAACTAGATACAAAGCACAATTTTTTAGTTTTCCTTTCATATTTCTGGTTACTTACAGGAACCAAATATAGCAATCTGGCAATTTTCCCTTTTTTGTTTCTGGCTTCTAATGACCGAAACCTTAGAAATAACCTTCATACTAAATTTCGCCAGTAAATTAAAGGCTGATGATCTAGACAGTTGAAATAGGAAGAAAGAGTTTTAGGGCTCAGCGCCATATAGAGTGTGCTTTTTCGTACAGCAGCAGGTGATCCCTTGTGACATAATGGATGAAGTAACCTTTGCCGGTTCATTTGTTACAATTTAAAATATGTAATGTTTATTGTTGCCCATGGTACAGTAATGTTGAATTATTGTCAATTTACCATTCATTGGCTCTGTCCTACAGAGGCATTGTGGGACCAACTTCTGAGCGGATATAGGGGTCAGAGAATCAAAAGTTGGGTGAATGGATAAGGTTATAGGTTTATGTGTAAGTATTTTAATTGGCCCAAGCTAATGGGCGCCCCTGTGTAGATTTTGGGTGCACCCATCCAATTGATGGGTTGTTTTGAAGTCTACCCATCTGCTTGTTGGATTTCTTTTCAACATATGAATGTTGGGTAACTGATTGACTCATGTCTCTATACCATTTTACTTTTTTGGGTTGTCACTTGCCTTTTTGTATCACGAGGTTTCATATCACTATGAAATGTAAAAAAAAATCATATGACTAATTTTTTAAATGAATTTTTTTGATAAACATACAAATAATTAGCTTCAATTCCCTTAAATAGTATTATAATGAAAATTGAAAGATTATGCAAGAATTGATTAAAATAAAACACATCAATTTTAAAATAAATATAAAATTTGATATAGAATTTGCTTTTGAGATATAAAAGTTTTAAATTAATTTGATATTATTTTTAAAACTTCAATAAGGCTTTGATGAAGATTTAATAACAAAAATATAATGAAATTAATTTTTAATTGATTTAAAAAAATATTGTTGTTGCCTTTTATGTTAAATTTTTTTATTATTGCCCTAAGATAATAGACATGCATGTATGATTTTAGGTTTTATCAAGCATGCATGGGGCAAACACAACTAGTTTATAAAGTTGGGTGGGAATAAAGTGGGGTTTATAGGTGAAAATTTAGGAAGAGCAAAAAGGTTAAGGTTTTCTTTTTTTTTTCTCCCTCATGGGTTTGTTTTTTATTATAGGGTTTCAATAGGTATAAGGAGTGGATAATTCAATTAGATTGAAAGAATTACAAGTTGTAAGTGGAACTTTAAGAAAAGGGGACAAGGGGTTAATTTTATTTTTTATATTTTCCAAAAGGGTATTTTTTGGGTGAGGAAAGGAGGATGGATCAATTCCACCCCTTTTCAAAGGAGTTTTCTTTTAAGGGATTGGGAGAAATAAATTTTATTTGCAATGGGGACTAAGCCAAGGGTTTGCTTCTTGGGTGGCATGGGAGGGAGAAGTTTAGTTGATTCTCAAGATAGGAAGGTGGGATTTTTTAATTTTTCAAAAAATTATTTTTTTGGTGGTGTGGGATTTGGTGGTAGGAGAAATGGGGTGGGGGGTTTTTTTTTCTCTCTTTTTGTCTTTTGTGACATGGTGACTTAATGAAGATTTTTTCTCAAGAAAATATTTTATAAAAATTAATATCATTTTTTGGGAATGGAAAATTTTCATCACAAAATTAATTTTAAAAAATTTAACAAAAAGAACAAAAAATGTTTTGTTTCAAACCGAACACTTAATACATCAAACCAAAAAAAAGAAAAAAAATCAATTTTGATCTTTTTGTGTGTTTAAATTCTTTTATGTACATGATTAAAAAGTTGATGTTTAACAAATAATAATAATATATTTGAATGAAAATGAAAAATAACAGTTAAATAGTGGAGAAAAATTTAAGGCTTATGTATTAATATATTCAAATCTAGGTTGAAATATTTAAGGTTTGGGTGTAAGCATGAGGTGCATAACTAAAATTCATAAGATGCCAAGGATATTAATGTCTTGTTCATTATTAAACAATAATCTAGTTGCCAAACCATGGCCCATCAATATCCATGGTCAATGGTAGATATCTACTATAGTCAAAGTTACTGAAAGTCAATAATTAAAGTTCATAAGATGCTAAGGTTATTGCTATCTTGTTCATTATTAGACCATAATTTAGTTGCCAAACCATGGATATGATCTTTTATTGGTAAGTTGAAATCTACCATAGTCAAAATTACTTAAAGTCAATATAGAGTAGAAAAAGGTTTAGGGTTAAGTTTAGAGTTACATTTAACATTTAAGTTAGGTCTTTTGTCCCATATAAATATAACATTTTATGTTTTTTTTTTTCACAACAAGAACAATGTGTTTGGTTTAAGCTTTCACCATTTGTTGATTGTTTTTTTGCTTCCTTTGCAAGTGTATGTTTTACCAAGTGTGTACTTTTGTGATTGTTAGTTTTGTCAAATGCTATTTCATTTGTTTGTTGTTAAATTCATTTTGGTAAATTTTTTTTTTTTTTTTTAACACAATGGTTGTTGTTCCAATGAAGGAAACTAAAATTGTTGTTGCAATGGATGATTTGGATTTTGGAATTACAGATGTTGCATTTCAAGTAAAGGTGTTCAATAGGTATGACACCTTTGATTGAATTACAAATAGGAGCATGGAAGATTCGTGGTAAATACATAATTTCTAATCCTACATTTTGGTCAAAAATTTGGATTGAAATGCAATAAAACTAATATTAACAAAATTTATTCATTCAAATCTACTTAGAACTAGTTTCAAAATTTAAATCTAGTAATGAAAGTATGACAAAAATACCAAAACAACAAACTTTGACTATGGAAACAAAGCTTTTCTAGAAATAAAAGTATATTTCTCTCATACTCCATTAAAGTTCCATGTTTTACAATGATATAATGGGTTCTCATCTCTTTCTCTTCTTCCAAGATATATCCTCCACAAAAAATAATCCTATGTTCTATTCAAATTCAAATGGTGATAAAAACTATGTAATTTGGCTAGTAATTCCTTAAAAAATAACTAAGTAAATAGAAAATATACCAACTAATAATTACCACAAGTAACTACTCCCTTAACATTACCCCACCGTACTCTAAATTACATCTTAGAATTCTAGATAAAAAATGTGTTAAGAAAGCTAAATGTTTTGTTATTTTTGATCCTATGATTCAAAAATCTAATCTATCTGTACAATAACTTGCTCTATTTGTTCTATAGTTTGTTTTACCTGTATTTCAAATTGAAGCACAAAATTTGTTATTGCTTTTTTGATGCTTATGTTAACAATTGTATAGTTATTTGTTGATAAGTTGTTCTTTGTTGTTATGACTACAACTTTGTTGTCACTTGTAGTTGTTGTTGTAATTACAAATCTAATGTAATCTGAGTTTGATCCTATTCTTGTAGTTTTGACATAAGCTCAATTTGATCTTGTTGATCCTCCTAAATTATATGTTCCTCAAGTTGTATTTGCTCCCCTATTTTTGTGGTTGTAGATGCATATTCTTGAGAATCGACCTCTTGCAAAATAAATTTTACTTGTTCTAGAGTCTATTTAGTAGCCTTGTTCTCAAGGTTATCCTTTCCTCCTCTAAGGTCTCCCAGCTATTTTACTACTTTTGTACCTGATGGTCCTGCCCCATTTGTATCCTTTTTGTTTTCTTCCTCATCTAAAATCTCTAGTTCTAGAAACAAAACTAAAGGCTCATACTCAAATGATGGCATAACTTTTTCCATTTGAGAAATCTTGTGTCTATACAACCTTTCATTCCTTTCATACTTTCTACAAACCTTCCCAATATCCTTCTGAACAATGTCCTGGACTGTCCCACCATAAGTCTGCATCTTTTTCCTCCATTAATATTGCCTTGAGCTTTACCTAAAGCAAAGTATTCTACTTCTTGAATTCACTATTTTCTCCAAAGACAATATCATAATTGTAGGGTTTTTTCTTTTGAGTCTCCTCAAGAAATTTGTTTAACTTTTCATTTAAAGGCCATCTACTTTTGCAAATTTATGTCCATATGTGCATGTTTCTGGTTAGCTTGCCTTTGTATCTCATTTTTAGTTTGATATGCATTGGCATTGTCCACTCTAAGCTCCTCCACCTCCTTCTACTACTTCAAGAGAATTTCCTCCATGTTTTTGTAGTTTCTTTGAAGTTTGTTATGTTCTATACTCAAAATCCTTCTTTGCTTTTAGACCCTAGTAATTAACATCTGTCTTATCTAAAGTTGCTTGTAAGGAATCCCTTTCTATTTTGATTCTTTCCAAATTCTTGTTCTACTTCTCCATGTTATTAATCTTTTGTTTGGTTGCTTAGAGTTCTACCAATACTTAACTATTCTCATTATTCCTATCTTGCAATTCTACTTTGAGCTTTTATTCCTTCTCCAAAGCTCCTTGCAAATTTTAAACAAATCTATCCTTCTCCTTGATAATTTGTTTGTTTTTTATCTCCATATTAGAAAGTCTAAGAAAAGTATTTGTCATTTGCACATTGTATTTTATTGCTTGTTGAAACATAATAGTAGTTTTTTTGTGCTCATCCAATTTTGTTTCCATCCCTTGCACAAACCGTTATGTATGAAACCTAGGAGTTTAACCCTTGGAACTTGTACTTGATGAACTTAAACTCTTGTGTGTAGTCCAAACTTTTCCAAATACATTCATGCATGTTGCAAAACTTGGTCTTGATGACAACATACCTTCATTTTTTTGTGGTGATGGAATAGATTGTTGTACTTCTGGTGGATCCTAGTCAAAATCTTGCATTTGCTTTTCTATTGATTACTAAGGTTGAAACTCTAATTCCTTGGGCCATCTCTAATGTTCCTACCCATCTGACCTCTCTTCCTGCTTGGGAGAAATGGGTAATCTCAGATCAGATTTAGGAAATATGGATTTCTCCTTCTATCTCTAATTTTGCTGATGTTGTTTCCTCAACAATTCTGCTACTTGTTGAGGATCAATACTGCCTCTCATTGTAGTATCCTCTTGTCTTCTTTGCTTCTTGTACAAAGTTTCTTTTTCCTCATCATCATCAAACTAAGACATTAGAACTACTTTTCTAGTTGTCTTAGTTCCTGGTTATTTCTCATTTTTAGCAAAAATGTGTGTAGGGTTAAGAGGCCTTTTGTTCTTAATGAACCTCTCCCTTAAATTATCTCTTCTTCTTTTGTCCTCTTTAAATTGTTCTACTTGTTTCTTCTTCTCATGTGCTTCTGCTCTTTCTAATGGAAACCACCTTTGAAACAAAACTTCTAGGACTCTGGCAAAGTGGCATACAATACACTCTCTCTAAACTAATATCCTTGGGACCGGCTGGAAGATATTAGTTTATGGAGGATATTAGTTTACACAATATTAGATTAAGTATGAGGCTCGCCACGGGCTTGTGTTCGCATATTAGTTTAGAGAGAATATTAGTTTACACAATATTAGTTTAGAGAGAGTTTATTGTACATCCTTTTTTGGTTTTCTTTTGGTTGTTCCCCCAATCATATTTTTTAAACACTTGTCCCATTTAATCAATTCCTTAACCAATTGAGAATACATGATTGCAGCTCAATTAACAGACTCTCCATGATTTGCTCTAAGGATCATCATAGCAAACTTATTGCTAAAATACTACACCTTATCCTTTTGGTAAATAATTGGCAGAATGGCAGCAAATCTATTAGCATACCTTGACCTCATCTTTTTGACAACCCACCTTTCATTGTTGTTGTAAATGTCAAGGACTCTATCTGTTACTTTTGCCAATGCTACTTTAACATCAGACATTTTTGCCTAGTCTACTTCTGTATTTCCTATATGGTAGATTTTTAAAACTTCTACCAAGACATGCTTATCTATTATTTCTGTTCATCCCCCAACATAACCTTGATTCTATTATGTTTAGGATCCAACTTCCAATTGTTCAAAAAATCAACCAAAATGTTATGGCGAGGTGTCTTCCATTCAATCTCAAATAGACCTACTAATCCAACTCTTATTTCCTAGGTTTTTTTTTTTCCTTTCTAAAGCTTGTCCAAAGCAAAATTTTCTTCAAATTGCTATTGCAACTATGCTCTATTAGAGTAAACATTACCTATTATCATCATCCTTATGGGTACACACTTTCTTCCCATTCACATTTGCAACCATTGTTTATTGACTTGTTCTTTTCATGCGCTTCTTATTGGGAATATGAACTTTCTTTGGAATCTACTCTTAAATGTACTCCTTTTGATGTAATGGCAATTGTTGTTGTTGTTGCCAATCAACCTTTTGCTGGTCTTCCTTAGAATTGAAATAGAAATGGGATTGACTTGCTCGCTAAAACTTGCTTATCTTTTTGACTTTCTAAAGCTATATCTCCTCAATGTTTCCTTACAATCTTTTTTTTTTCTAATAGCTTCAAAAGCTCTTTCAAACTTAGATATGGGAGAGGATTTCTGAGAAGAAGAACAAGAATAAATTGGAAAAGGAAAAGGCAAACCTTTTTTTGGAGACCTAGACTATAGAGACAAAATGTTTACAAATTTTTGTTGTTCTCTTAATCTCTTTTGCTCCTTTTTCAACTTCTGCAACTTTTCTCTAGATTGTTTTTGTAATTTCTCCACAAGACTTTTTTCAGTACTCATTATGGAAATAAAAAATGATTGAAACCTATTTATAGAAAATGAAAACAAAGAGTCACTCTGGTAATTGTCGCAATCTAAAACATTATCACCTCTTTTCATGAAGTGACATCTCACTTTTTGTTTTAGGGCCAACGTTTTATTGATTTGTATTTTTTTAGATTATTTGGCATTTGTCACCTCCTTGTTAAATTCATATTGATACCAACATGGGCTACAATTAATACCTGCTGAACAAAGAATTTTGTGGATGTGGTATTGAATAATTTTGATGACATTTTTGAATCTAATGACATAGTATAATCTACATTACAGATTCCCTCTAGCCTATGCTGAGTCATTAAATTAATAGAATCTTGTTATAACATGGGTGACTTATCTACCCCATAATCAAGTAATTGTGAAATTATATAAACATGGTCTGGGAATTTGTTCATAACCTATTGGCTTATCATATTTACTAAGGCTTTTTCTAATACTATTGTTTGTTCAGTCCCAATGGTCTTTGTTTCTCTTTGATCTTTTGAATCTTCATCATATGTTTCTTCCATGTGGTGTTCATCTATGGACTATTAAGATTTTTCATCCTTTGAACTTTGAATCCCCTTCAATGTCTGATCCACATATATATATGGTTTCAACTTATTAACATTGAATAATACTGGGTTTGGTTCAAAATTGTTAACATAAACAAGAAGAACGATATTATTGGGTAAGCAATATTGTACCTTGAATGGACCAAACCATCTTTTTTTGAATTTGCCCAGATGTGTTTTTTTTCCTTTGGGAAGCCATAAAACATAATCTTCAAATTGGAACTTTTTCTTAGTATTTTTCTGTTGACTCCATAAAAATATGCTCCACTAGTTAGGCCCCACATTATTCTCAACTTCAAATATATTCTCTTGTAACTTTTCCAGTTATGTAATTCTAACTAGTAGCACTCTAGTTGGTTCTACATCTCTATGGTTCCCATTAATAGCTAACATAACATATTCTATTAGCATTAGAGGATGCAAACCATAGAAGTAGGATTTATAACATGTTGCCACTTTATAAGTAATCCTATATGAAAACAAAACTGTAAACAAATGTTCATCCCAATCTATTCTTTTCTCATTAACCAGCTTGGTTAATAGTCTACCTATGACTTTGTTAGTAGACTTAGCTTGTCCATTCCCCTATGGATAATATGTAGCAGAATTACCATGCTTAAACAAAAACTGTTCTATGAAATATTTTATTGTATCATTGATGAAATGTACTCCCTAATATGTAACTATGGTCAACAGACATCCAAATTTGGTTAGAATACAAAAATTTGGCTGTACCTATTGCAATATTAGTTCTGAGTGCCTTTGCCTCTACCCATTTGGTTGCATAATCTATAGTTACCAAAATGCATTTGTTTCTTAATAATCTACTTGTTGGTTTGATTGGACCTATAAAATCTAGACCCCACTTCATAAAAGGTTTTTTTAGAAGTGTTGTTACCAACTTGGCCAAACTCTTTGTTTTGAGTCCTCCAATTTTCTGACAACTATCATAATTTTTGCAAAAGTCATGAGTATCCTTGAATAAAGTTGGCCACCAATATCTTGCATCCAAAATTTTCTTTACACTAATATCTGTAGCAAAATGTCTTCTAGCCATTTTTTCATGTAATTTTTTTAGAACAATCTGTACTTTTGAGGTGGTCAAACATCCACATAATCTGTTGTTTTGTCCCACTTTGTACATAATTCCCTCTTTAAGAATGAAAGGTTTTGCCTTTTTGGCCAACTTCTATCTGAGTTAGGTTCAAAATTTCTAGCATCTAATTTGTTTGTAAATAGGTTTTTACTTCTTGCATCCATATAGGTTTTATAAAAAATAATGATGCATCCATAGTCTAATCTAAGACACCTAATGGTTCTGAACTATTTGGTAATCTAGATAAAACATCAGCAACTACATGTGTTCTACCAAGTTTGAAAACTATTATGAATTCATAATCTAAAAATAACAACAACCATCTTGCTATCCATCTTGACACCTGTGGTTTGTTGACCAAGTACACCAAAGCCATATGGTCTACATAAAAAAAAATTTGTTTTCCAATAAAAAAAGTCTGAACCTATGCAAAACATAAACCATTGCTAAGGCTTATCTTTCTGTAGTAGTATAGTTCTATTATGCTTTATTGAATAGTCTAGAAGCATATACTATAGGTTGGTCATACTTACCAATTGGGTTTTGTGCCAACATTACACCCACTACCAACAATGATGCATTTGTGTGCGCATGAAATTCCAATTGCCAATTTGGAGGTATTAAAATTGGTGCTTCAATGTACTTTTGCTTGATCTGATCCCAAGCTTCTTGACATTTTGTGGTCTAGATAAAAGGTTCTGTTTTCTTCATAAACTTGGTGATTGGTGCCATGATAAAGGCAAAGGTCTTGATGAAACATCTATAAAACTAAACCATACCATTAAAAACTTGAGTCTGTTATGTATTGGTAAGTATTGGTATATTCACTATTGCCTAAACCTTCTTAAGGTCTGGTATTTTTCCTTGGAAATTATGAACCTTAAAATCAATTTTGAAAATACCATAAAGGCACATTTTTCTAGGTTAAAACTGATTTTATATTCCTTGCATTTTTTAAAGCAAAGTTTGAGCTTCATCAAATGACTCTCCATATCACTATAAATTGTGAAGTCATGCAAAAATATCTTCATGAACTAGTCTAAGTACTCTATGAAGGCTCTACTAATTGTTTTCTGGAAAGTTGGTGGCCCATTTTGAACACCAAATGGCATCACCATCCAAACAAAAGCTCCCCAATATGTCATAAAAATTGTTTGGTATGTATCCTTAGGGGCTTTAGAAATTTCATATGGTATCTTGAATATCCATCTAAAAATGAATAGGCTTCATACCTTGCTGCAATGTTCAGTATTTCATGAGAAAATGGCAAAGGATAAGGATTTTTTTGTTGTTTTTTTGAGCTTCCTAAAATCCATACAAATTTTCAATTTACCATTCTTCTTAGGCACTACCACTATGGGTGATAACCATGTAGCCTCCTTTATCGATTGAATAACCCCAGTTACTAACAGTTTGTTAATGTCCTGTTTGACTATTGTAGCATAATTAGGGTTCAATATGTACCTTGCTTGATGTGCTAGTGGAATTGAAGTATCCAATTCAATTTCGTGTTGAACCAATTCTAGAGGTATGCCTTTCAGATCTTTGTAAGTCCAAACAATACATCTTTAAAATCCTTAAGTAACATCTGAAGCTTTTCGATCTCATTCTTTGTTAATTATGAATTAGCTTTGATGTATTGTGACTTTGCCTTTGTGCCAAGATTCAGCTTAACAAGTTATTATTCTTTAGTCAAAGTCCAACCTACTATCTGAAGATTCTGTACTTATATTTTTGTTGGTGTCTCATCCATTTGAATATCATCTTGGCTATGATGGTAATAGGTTTTTGGATAAACCTTGTCTTCTAATGAAACCTTTAGTCTGACACATACATCTTTTGATTTCACTATTGAAGGCTCTAATTCCATAGTTGTTTGATCTGATGTCCTTTTCTCTAGATCATATTCCCTAATGGTTCTAATTTCTAACATTCCAACATTCAACAACAAAATTGTTTCATTTGAGAAAGTAATTATGCTAATTGAGAATAGTTTTGGTTTTGTCTCAAAGATTGGATCTTCCTCTTCATCTATTAAACCTTCCATCAAGTCATAACAAACAAATACTTGAGGCCTTCTGGTTTCTGTTCCCAATTTCTTGTTAACTAATATTGTTCTAATTATTCCATTACCTTGACAATAATGACATTGTTACCCTAGTCATATGTAACCTTTGCATCTTTGAACCAAGGTCTTTTTAACAACATAGAATAGCTAGAATCTACCACATTGTTTTTCAAAATAATAATGTGGCTATATATGGAATACCATGTATGTGAATCTTCAAATTTCTTATGATTCCCAAAGGTTTGGTCATACTCTGATCTGCCATTTTGAGGTGGTATGGAGTTGGTCTTAGTTTGGGTAAACCTAACTTTCTTATGAAGTTTTTTGTTATAATGTTCACACTTGTTCCTCCATCTATCAAAACATCCTCAATAATGTTCTTCCCAACTTGTACTTGGATAACTGCCATATGGTTATCTACTTCTATAGTTGTTGTGTCTAGTTCAACATGGGTTTCAAGCACTGTAGTTACATTAGGCTTTGATATTTATTTAGTATCTATATTAGGGTTTTCAGGCTTTAGTTTTTGCCACATATACTTTTCAAAATTTGGTGCTATCTTCAGCAATTGACCTAACCTCAAAGTATAGGTAGTTTCCAACATCTCTCTACTAATATTTTAGAATATTTCTTCCATATACATAATTCTATTGATAGGATTATCAGACAAACTTTGTGACATAATTGCTTTTATGGACATTTCAGATTCTGGCAATCCTACCCAGCTTGTACTCCACTGTGCTTTCTCCTTTGGAATCTGATTTTGTGATGGGTCTTTTGTTTGCATCTCTTATATAGTCTTGACAAAAGATTGTTGTAGTCTTTACTCCTCTTCCCAGTTAATAGCAGACTTCTTTTTGATTGGTTATTTGTCCCTAAACACTTGTTCTTCAGTAACCTTGTTCCTGGTGATGGCCATATTCAAGTCCACCATATGGACTAAAGGATTTTAAATGTTCGGTTTTACCACAGCTTGTTTTTCTGTTGGTTTTACTCCTTTATTCTTAAACATATTCTACATATCATTGTATTTAGGACAATCTATGATCTTATGTCTAGTGTCACCACAAATATAACAAGAATACCTAATAGGCCTCTGTACTTTAATATGTTGAGTTATAACCTCAAAGATTGCAAGAACATGGTCTTCCTTTCTTTTAACTCTATAGGTTTCAACATTATGATTTGTCCTATGACAATTTGTATAGTACATTCCTGTTTTCTCTAGGATTGTTTGAGGTTTTTGAGTTAATATTGTCTTACTACTCTATGGTATTAATAGATTATTTATGGTCTTTACATTAGAAATTCCTTTTTCACAAACCAAAGTTACTTCCTTATGCTACTATAGAGTTTTTCTTTTCATACATGCTATTATTACACACAAATATGGATGTGATCCATATTTGAAAACAATAGTTAAGAAACTATCTATTGTCTTTTATTGAAGACTATTGGCCAACTTCAATAATCTCTCATAATAAACTTCCACTCTTTCATTCTTTTCTTGCTTCATATTTTTCAATTGTAGGTAAATTTGTTCATCACTCTAAACTTTTTTGTACCTCTTATAAAAAGCTAGCTGTAATTTTGCAAAAATACAATTTGGGTAATATCCCATATAATTGTTACACCAATTAGACACAATATGTTTGAGGGTAAAACTAAATATATTAACAATTTTTGCATCATTTGTTTCATTATTTGCTTTAATGGCAACTTTAAATACTTTGACATTAACATTTGGGTTAAAATTTCTAACATACTTTAGATAGTTGAATGGTTGATGATAAGGTTTGTTTGGTGATAATGGTGGCCTGCTTGGATTCACCATTGGTAATCCAAAATATCCTAGAGGTCTTGGATGTCCTAGTAGTCTTGGTAGATTTGAGCTACCTCTTCTTGGATCTAATGACTAATTACCAAAAAATTTGTTCACCTCTTCGAGTATATCTTCATGCAAACTCACAAATTTTATTGCTCTTGGAGTTTGCATTCTAGATCTAACACCATTAACAAATATGAATTGGTGTTGAAACAAATGAAGGTTTAGTAATTGTAATTATAGACTAGGACATTGCCATAAAGTATAATGGCATAGATCTTATTGGTTCCATTCTAAAATTTGAAGTTTTTGCATAGGTAATTCCAATATGATTTTGATGCAACAAACTTGGTACAAGAGCTATAAAAATAGGTACTACATTTGCCACAATCTAAGCTCTCATTTTTACTTTGTTTTGTTTCCAAATCTGTTTTTTGAATCTATCTAGAATTCTAACCTTTTCATGGTATAAACCCTCTAGCTTAATATGTCCATGATTCCTTACTTTTGAAGGTTTTGGATTCAGATTCTGGAAATGCTTAGCAAATCCCATCTTCAATAAATGGACATTCATTGATCTAATGTCTAATTTGATGGCAGTATGTGCAACGTGGAGAATTTGGTCTTGGAACTATATTCACACTATGAATTCCTTTACTCCATTCCCTTGGACCTCCTCTAATTACACTTCCATTCTGTTAATAAAATTTGAATTCAGTGTACCTCACTTTTACAACAATATGAACATGTTTTGCCACTGTCGGTTTTGCTCTTGGTGAGACTAGAATCTCTTGTTTAGTTATAAGTACTAGTTCAACTCCTTTGGACATTATGATACCTTGAATTGTGGCTTCTTGCTCAATGATGTAATGAATCAAAGGTTCAAAATTTTGAGTTCTTTGTTCAAAAATTTGAGCTTTTTATTCAAACTTTTCATTCTCCAAACTGTTTTGATAATAAGGAGGTGAAGTAAATCTACACCTTTGTATTATTTCCTCCCTTTCTAACCTATTGAGTCTTTGTTCTTCTTCTTGAATCAGAGCATCAAAGGTATGTTGCTGCATCAAATTTGTTGATTCTAGCACAACTCTCTATTGAGGTTCAAATTCTTGAATCCCTCCTTCAAATTCAACCTATGAGTTTGCATTTTCAATTTGACACTTTTCCCTCTTGGAATTTTGTAGTAGATTGTTGGTGTGCTTTTGTGTTTCATTAGTTTGCATTTCACAAAGAATAATTGGTTCTACTTGAGGCATTCTGTTGCCTATAGGTCTCTCCTCTATCCATGGATGTTTCTATTCTATCTTTAAAACTTTTCTAGGTATTTTAAAATATTAATCTACCTAATCTACACTCAAATTGTTGTTAATGGTAATGCCATTTTTCACTTGTTCATGTAATACAACTTAATTTAATTGTCTCTTCACACCTTTAATTATAATTTTATTTTCCATCTTTCCACATCCTAATTCAAATCTAAACAAACTTTTACATTAAAATAAAATCCTCATAGTTAACTACTTTGCTTAGATATGTTTCTTGAACAAAAAATTATGATCAAGATTTGAAAATAAATGCAATAAACGAAACTAAAGTTCATTATCTATATATAAAAACAAAAATTTCAACAACAAGACATAAACAACATTCTAAAATTTACTTTGAATTCAGGCCCTAGGATGGTCACCAAATGGTAAATATAGAATATCTAATCTTATATTTTGGTCAAAAATCTAGATTGAAATGCAATAAAACTCGATTTTGATCAAAAATAAAAACCCAACCATTTGATTATTTTCTCCTTGAGGAGGGGAGAACCAAGTAGCCACATCATATTTTCTTCTAAAATGGTCTATAGAAAGTAAAATTACATTGAAATGATTTTTTTACTAGAATTATCCTAAAAACAAAAATCAATCTTCCATTACATACTAGACATAAGTACAATGTTGTTACGAAGAGTGAAAAAATTGTGTTTATTTAGTCCATTGAAATTTCTTTTTGGGGAAAGAATATGGCATAAAACATTTGGAGTGTGTTTGTTCAAAGAAGAACATATTGTATATTTAATGTGGTAAGGTAAACAAGTATGTGAAAAACCTTTGTAAATAAAGTTTTATAACTTTTTCCACATTGGTCCATGGTCTTTGAACATTGAAAAGATTTTGTAGCCCCTTTTGTGGTGCATCTAATGTCACAAAAATCACTAGAATTGGTTAAAAAATGATGAAGATGGTTTAATGTTTAAGCATAAAAAAATAATTTTTGTTTTAAAGCTTAAGGTGTATTTACACTAGTTTAATGCTTTTGCACTTGAAAGATTATTTTTAGAACTTCAAATTTCACACCCATAGCTTTTTAAAACACTAAAAACGAATAAGAAATGAAAGAGATATATAGTTTGAAAGAAAGGGGTATAATTTTATTTTTTTTCATGCTTGAATCACCTTTTCTTCTTGCCATTTTTTTTGTTATTACTAATTTTTTATCTTGTTCTTTGTCTTTTTTTTAAGTATTAGATTTTTAAATTATTACATTTCCACAACATTTTTTATTATGCACTCATTTCATTCTTTTTGTTTACATATTATGTGTATGTGTGTACATGATTTTTTTTTTTCCTTGATTGATGCACCTTTTTCACATGTACTTTTTTTTCATGTTCATTTACCTTTTTGTTTTAACATTTTTTTTCCCAAGGTGACTAAGGTGTTGTCCATAGTTAACTTGATTGCGCCTCCATTTCAAAAAGTATGTGGAAATTGTCATATAGTGGATGTCATCATTTCTCCAACAGGTAGTGTTAATCGTAATGTTTGTTGTTCAAAATCAATGATTCAGAAATCAGGCTTTCTTCATGGTTCCATTGCAACCAATGATGAACTTGTCTTATTGATTATTGAAGGCAAATGGCTTGAAGCAATTATGCATATGACGGCATTTGAATTCTTGGATTTGCTTTGTCCAAAACAAATTCAACTCTTCATTTTAATTCGCATTCATGGTAAATTTCGGTTGTCACCCACATTTGCCCTTGTTGGTTTTTAAAAAGACATCCAATAATTTATCCCATAAGAGGAAACCAGTTTGAAGTGCGAAGGTTTAGTTGCTCCTTTGGTAATTATTCATAGTGACGATGTTCAACGTAGCGTGAAATGCAAGCTTGATTTTGACGAATCGAAAATAATTTTAAAACAAAAACCTTCTTAGAAATTAAGTTTATATGCGACCTTTCTATAGTTACTTTTAGTATATGGATATCCTATATATGTGGAAATTCCTCATATCAAAATTTTGGTTTAAATAACCTTTATTATATAATCATTTTCATAATTTTTTTCCTAAAGGAAAAGGAAAGTTTCCATACATCAATTTTACATCAGGTGCTTAACATAATTTTAAATGCAACATTTTTTATGTGAAGCAACTTTTCAACACAAACATCTTTTTCAATGAAAACAATTTTTCAACGTAAACAAATTTTCAATTCAAGTTTTTTTTCAATGCAAAGAATTTTCCCAAAAAGAATTAAAATGTAAATAGTCTTGAATGAATCATTGATCTTATCTTTTTTGAATGTGTTTAAGTGGGACCATATTTTTGTTTATATAGATATCCATTTAATTAAAGTTCATAATAATGGAAACACCTTTATTAAATCTTGTTGATTCATCATTTGAACATGTATTGCATTCATATGGCCTTCATTTAGTTTTAATGTACAAATATGAAATAGGTAATTGTTTTTTTGATTCTATATCTTATTTATTGGATAATCATTTATCATCTCTTCAATTGAGGCAAAATAACATGGTACATTTAAATCAACGTTTATTATTGAATAAAGAAAAAGCCCAACAATGTTGTATTTGAGAATTAAATCCAAGGTTTTTGTGTGATTTGCATCTAAGCATGGTCACAAATGAACATCAATATGTGACAAAAATGGCATTAAATGCTAGTATGGGAGGTTTGTGGGGAGATTTCATTGCAACATTTTAGATAACTTAATATTTACAAAGGCTAATTTACATTTGGAATAAAATATCAAAACACATTATGTCTCAATGTGGCATGGATTTTCAATCTATCCCTTTACATATAGCATACAATTATCAACATTTTGAACCAATTCAATATGTTAATGGTTTATTTAAGTCTTTACTTACTTTTCAAATTAATGATCCCAAAGTTACCATAGAATTAAATGATTTTCTATCTCTTTCGGAATCAGTGGTACAATAACCTTCTATTCAATTATTGTAACTAGTTGCATGTTTTTATTGGAATGAAAAATTTGATTATGCATTGATGGACATTTTGAAAAATAATTGGGATTCACCATTGGAGTATGTTGTTTCATTGTTCAACAATTCTTCTAATACAAATATTACTTAAAAAATAAATAAATTATATTCAATATTTATAAATTTTCTTTGAAAACAACGCAAATATTCTTATAAATGAGATTTTTAAAAATTCGTTCATTTCAATTTCCCTTACCAAAGTTTTAAAAAATCCTAAAATTCAAATGAACATTCCCATTTGATTCTTGAACTTAATGTAACACATAATAATAATAATAATAATAATAACAATTTTGATTGGGCATTTTATAACAACAATATTTTTGAATTATTTTTGTCCAAATCGAACTTATTATGTAAAAACATCTAAATTCATCGACATGTTTTTAAATATTAAAAGAACCAAATCACAAATTATGAATCACATGAAATATATATATAAATCACAAGAATTTTTCATAAATGACAAATTCAATCATGATATGTTCAATGCACTTTAGAAGAAATTAAACAACCAATTCTCACACAACTTCTTGCGGAACATGATGTTCAATCAAATAAAACAGAACATAATGTTAATATAAAGGAAAACACACATAATTCAATTTACATTGACAATTATAATAAACAAATCCAAGATGTTCCTATGATTCCATGTTTTAGTTATGAAAGGTTGTGTTTTTAAAAACAATTTTTTACATACTTTCAAATTCAAATAGAACTTAGTTCAACATCATACATATGTACAATTTGTTTACATAATATTAATGAAAATAAACCACCCTTATATCAAGTACCAAATAAAGTTTTTAGAAACAAAATCATTCCATTAGTTCAAAAATTAACACAATTAGAAGAATGTCTTATTTCACCACATCTTGTTTTTGTTCAAATTTATAAACTCCAAGGGTATGGGCAATATAAAATGCATGGTAATGTTACAAATGTCCTTGCAAATGTGGATCAAATTCAATTAATACTACCACATTTACCACATGATTGTGTAATAATAAGCTTATTTCTTAAGCGACATTTTGAATACAAATCACTTTATATGTCAATTAATGTTCATCTAAATATGGTGATGGTCGCTTCATGAAATTTAATTAAAACATCATTATACAAAGATTTGAATGTTACCATTCATCATCAATGGGCAAGTTTGTTTACTTTGCATATGAATTCAGAATTTCAAATTCCTACTTATAATAATGCATCATCTAATAACTTTGATTTTGATAATGAAAAAATACATTGTACACTAATAAATTCAATGATACATAATTTTTAAGATGCTCCAAAAATAATGGATTATGGAAATACTATATATTTTATTGCCCAAGTCAAAAAAATTTCCCTTTAGGTTCACTTAAAGATAAACATTCAAAGGAACTAAAATTTCCAACATTTTTTTATGGGCAACCTTGACAAAAAATTTTGAAGGTTTTTCATATCAACAAATACTTCAGTGGGAATTGTTTTTATAAATCAGGGGATTTTTCAACAAATATTTCTAACCTATTTTTTAAAAATTGTTAAAGTTTCCATCCAAAATGTCATAGGTTCTAATTGGGTGCAAATACAAAAAGGAAAACTATAGAACTTAAAAAGCTTATCAAGTATGTAATGAACCAACTTTAAGTAATATCTTCAAATCATACTTAAGTTATCCTAATTTGGAAAGTTTATGTAATTCACCTGATTATGTTGAAAGGTTACAAATAATTTATTTGTAATGATTCGACAACTTGGTCCTCTAACATTCTTTTTCATTTTTATATTTGTTGAAAAATTATGAGATCCTCTCATTAAAGTTTTACACACATTACATGTTTCAAGATTAAACCTCCCAAATAAAATAGAAGACCTCAAATATGTTCATATAATAGAATTCATACGAATTGACCTTGTCACATGTGTAAGATATTACGATCATAGAACATCTTGTTTTCACAAACTTATTGCAAAAAATCATTATCTTTCTGGGTATATTTCTGATTTTTTTTTCATCACTAAATTCCAAAATCATGGGAATGAACATGACCATGGATTTTTATGGAAAAAATAATGCACCTATGTATGGAGTGCACACAAATGAAGAAATTGAACAATTTATAAACATGTATATTTCTTATGATGTATCATTGTTACCAAACCCATTACAAAATGCACAATAACATCAACACACATGTGCATATAAGAAAAAAAACCATTTTGTTTGTAGATTTCAATACCAATTGCCTTCTGTGCATGAAACAAAAGTTTTAGAACCTCTTCAAATGAATGGGAATTATCCATTTTCACAACAATACCTCCATACACAAGCAATCGAAATATTTCAATATTTGAAGGATTAAAAGAAATGATGATATATCATTTTTTGAATATCTAAATTCTTTAAACCTTGATGAAAGTACATATATATTAAGTTTGAGAAGTAAATTAACAAAGCCGCGCATTTTTTTGAAACGAATTCTTAAAAACATAAAAATTAATGCATTTAGTATACATGTTGTTCATATGTGGTTTACAAATATAGATATTCAATTTATTTTGGACCCATACGCAACTATAACATATTGCACATCCTATGTGACAAAAATAGATAAATCAATAACATCAAAACTACATTTTATCATAAAAAAATGCATTGTAAATAATATAGATGTAAATACAAAAATTCAAAAATTATGTAATGCTTTTCTTAATGCCCAACAAATGGTTATTCAACTTGTTGCTTACCTCATGCTTTCTTTACCATTATATCATTCATCTCGAACATTTCAATTCATAAATAGTTTTCCTTTTGAAGAACGAACTTTTGTGTTAAAATCACAAGTTGCATTAAATGAATTAGAACGAAATTCAACTAATATAATGTGTTCATTGATCATAAACAAATATATTAATCATTTTACTCAATATGAATCATTATCATTAACAAAGTTTAGTTTTTTTATAACATCAAAAAAATTAGATTTCAAAACATCGCAAACCCAAAATTATTAGGTTTGTAAATTATAAAATACTGAAAATTGGTCGAGAGAACAAGTTTTATTATATTCACCATTTCAAAATTCAGAAAACTCATAACTTGGAATTAATGTAACCTGAGATGATGCATATTCTCAACAACATGATGAAAATTTTTAAATTAAATCTATTTTCAACTACCAAATGTCATATCCAAATATAGAAAAAATGGATGATTCAATATATTCAAAATCAAAACCATTACATTCAACTAACATTTGAATTGATCATATAAATAATGAAGTAAATGATCCACATCCTATAATTCCTATAATAAACATGATCAATATGATCATATTTCCTAATAATGGAAGAATTTGAATATCATAATTTATTTAAACAATTAAATGAAGAACAAAGATTAATATTTGATGATATTATGCATAGAAAACAATTATACCTTGATACACCAATATGTTTATTTCTGACAAGGGATGTTGGAACTAGTAAAACTTTTACATTAAAGTTCATAATTCAAGGGTTATTACGATTATACAATAAAAATGTGTCTTTTGATTTAACAAAAACTAAGGTTTTATTTATGGCATCAATAAGTAAAGTTACTTTCAATATTAACGGTTTAACAATACATTCAACATTGAACATACTTGTCTAACAATCCTTATTTAGTTTACCAAGCTTATTATTAAATTTATTAAATATGCTTACATGTCGATATGAACAATTACAACTTGTTATGATAAATGAAATATTAGTTGTTGGTGTGAGAATGTTTAATGTTATAAATAATAGGCTAAGGTCCATAAAACACATTCAAAACAATTTTTTTGGTGGTGTTGATGTTATCATGATAGGTGGTTTCTTTCAAGCACCCCTTATGAAAGATAGTTGGATTTTTTAAAGTATCAAAGATAATGTTAATGCACTAGCACCAAACTTTTGGCAAACATGTGTCCAATGTTATGAACTAAATAAAATTATGTGATAATTTGATATGGTTTTTATACAAACTTTGGACAAATTTCGTATTGCAATAGAAAATACAAAGGATATTTAATTTATAAATTCAATGAGTAATCAACAACCACCCAACAATTACCATTCCATATTTATTTTATACAAATAAACTTGTGCAAAAACACAATGAAAATGTGTTCATTAACACATGAAGTCCCATGTTTATTTTGAAAGCAACGGACATCAACCATCAATCATGTCCACCATCTTACAAACTCTCAAATGATTCGAATAAAACCGCAGGTTTGCATTCTACAATTTGTATAAAAATATATATGTTGGTTGAATTATGTGTTGGGTACCTTTGCAACATCTGATGGTTTTGTGAATGGAGCTAATGGCATTTTTAAAACATTAACAACATATTGTGAAAAAACCATTATATGGATAATGTTTCAGAATTCTAAAATTAGAATGCTAGCAAGAAAAAAATATAGTCATTATTATGACAATGACATTGAATCAAAATGGACACCAATTGAATCTATCATAAAAGATATAAGAATTGGTAAATCCCAATCATTTATCATAAGAAAGATTCAATTTTCCAATTTAATTTGTAATAATAAGAACCATCCATTGTTCTCAAGGATTATCACTAAATGAATTGGTTTTTTATCCCATTAACATTTTAAAACATGAGTTAACATATACAACATTATACTGCATTCGAACAAAAAAATAAATAAATTTGTGAGCTCCTCTCCAACATGAATTTTTTAATGTGGATCCAAGAATACATATAGAAATGAATAGATTGAAAACAATTGCAACTTGGATATCATTAATTTTTCAATTAAAAAACTTACATAATTTTCATGTAATTATACAAGCCATGAATACAACTTTGTTATGCCAACATTATGAAAACATCAATCATGATTATAACCTTCAAGTCCCTCATATTTTATGGCTTATAGAAACAAAAATACACCATGCATCAATAGATGTGTACAAATTTATAAATTCATCAAATTATTCATATATTTCAATCCATGATGATCATGGATTAATGATGATGTATGACATACACATGCACTTAAATTCTTTCAATACAACAACTAGTGATGGTTTAGAATATATAGTAGCAACTTTTAATATTAATATGCAAAAAAAAAACATATTGTATGTGTGTATAAAGCTTATTCATGTTTAGTTTCTACATTCTTAAACAATTTTCAAACTATAATTCAACATTCTCCTGAACATTGTCCAATCATCATTATGGGAATTTTTTATGTTAATATTTAAAAAGAAAATAACCAAGCCAAAAAAAAAAAAAATTATTAGATTTCATGGATAAATTCCAATCAAAATCACAATTTAATGAAAGCACCACAAAAGTTGGATCTCAATTAGACCATATATGGACAAATGTCCCTGGAAATGAATGTAAATATGGTGTAACAAAAGCATATTGGTCAGATTTTCACAAACCAATTTATATTGCATTTAAATTGCCAAACACACTTCCAATGTATAACAAAAAACCATTATTGTCTCCATTTATTTAAAATGTAACATTTGTGGTTATATGCATGTAATGTTGTATTTTCCACCTAATTAATTATTCCCAAAATGTTGGTACCTTGTGGCTTGAATTTTTGTTTTTACATTGTTTTTCTTGGACCATGTGTAAAAAAAGTCATAAATATCAATAACATGACAAATAAAAATTTGGGCAATTTTTTTATCCACATATACACTTGTCAAACACCATAACAAAACACCTTTCATGAAAAACCTAAACCCAAAATGTGACCAAAAAAAATATAAGAGTTGCCAAATTCTTATACTTCAAAAATGAAAATGAGACTAAAAATAAAAATGTTTCAATCTAAATTATATCCATTCATGATTGATGTTTATTTCAAACATTGAAATACCTCATGCACATTGCTAAAAATTGTCTACATTATTCAAGTTTGGAAAACTTGGATTTTTCTTAAACAATATGATTATTTATAATTTTATATTCATTTGTATGGTTAAAGGAAAGACAATGGAACTATAGTTTCAATCTTTACATATCCACAATGAATTCTAAGAAAGTTTTAAAAAATTATATCTTAGTACAAATGTGGAAAAAACAATTTCATGATCTTTCATAAAACCAACAAACTTTCATCCAATATAACTTGAGTTCGTAATAGAACATTAAATGTCATACCTTTTTCAGAACAGAGCCACTTGTTTTACATTGGAATGAATGGTAAAAATTGACAATAATTCAACAATGTTTTTTTTTCAATTTCCTGATGTTGCATCAGTTGCAAGCATCTCAAGAGAGATATAGCATTAAATGGAGTGAGAAACTGTTTAAAATCAACAGCCTCAAACTAAACTCCAAGGCAGACAGTGATGCATAATTTTTCTGAAAATTTGCAATTCTTTTCCCAAAAAAGGGAATATGCGACCAATTTTTTAAAAACTTTTGATTTTTTTGAAAATTTACGCCAAAAAGCAAGGCTGTACCAGTGTTGGTGCCAGTTCACTCAAGGCATTAGGGAGAGCATAGTGGTACTTCATAGTAATACATATATAAACCAAGCCATTGAAACTGTAGGAAGTAGAAAATGAAATATTCTGTTTCATATTCACTGTTTTAAAAGAAAAATTTCCAAATTTCAAGAAAAAAAAATTCAAAAAAACATTCAACACATTTCCACTCCAAGTTTGGGGGGGGAGTCAAACCAGCTCAATCTCCGTACAGGTTCTAGAAGCCTGTTGCAATTCAGTGCTCAATTCCTCTTGCCATGTACACATACACAGCAACATTAAAAAAAGTTGGAAAATAAAAAGCACTGAATGGGACCACATGCAACAACTCCAAAAGTAAGTCAATCACAGAAACAATGTACCAATTAGAAATGGAACTTCACGAACGGCCAGGGTGAACCAGCACCTAGGTTGGTACCTTCACCTTGTTGAGTGAGGCCTCTTAGTGGCCATATTAAGCCCAAAAACTGTTAGATTTGAAATCAGAGACCCTGATTTCGTCTAAGCAAGAGATATATGCAATAGTTCGAAATAATTTAAATGGATTTTTGGATTTTTACCATGATCCCAACATGGTGCTGATGCACCCAAGGCCCAATGGTAACCCACTTGAGTTGAAACTTAAATGTCATGGTTTGAAAATTTGCTTAAATGGTCGGATAAATTTGGTTGCTGTCCCAGGCCTATAAAATCATTCCATTTCCCCCATTTTTCTTCAAACTGCTCTCTCTCTTACTCTCCGTGCGTGTCACTCTCTCTACTCATCCACTGCTCAACAACAAACTCTGTCTTTGCTCGCTGCAAACTCAGTTCTCTTTCAGCTCTCGTCGCATCAGCAGCAGGAGCAGCTTGTGGGTGGGTTGCATTTGAGTTGCAAAGCAGCAAACATGGTGCACACGGTGTCGCACACTGAGCTCTTGCAGTGCTCAGCTAATGACATGTGGGAGGCTGGCAAGCATGCGGATGAGATCTTGCCCGCACTCGTGCCGGACTACTTTACAAAAAGCGTTTTCCTTGAAGGACATGGCGAGCCTGGTAGCATTCGCATTGTTAAGATGGGACCTGGTATGGCCCACTTGTACTGACTGCATTAATACTACGAGTCATGAAAGTGTTTCGGTGGCCTATAATTTCGGACTAGCCACTAGTTGTGACCTTGATTTCAATGCAACAGTGCACTTCAACAGCTCGAAAATTCTGTCTCTGGGATTATTTTGTTGCTGTGTGATTTTGAAAGGAGTCTTCGTCAAGAAGAAGTAGTTTTCATTACTGGCGGAATAATGAATTTTTGGATAGGGATCAGCTGTTTCTTCATGTGAAGAATTTCTGTAGTCTGATTTGGTTGAGATGGGTAACTGCAGGAATCGCTGAATTCTCGGCTGGAGAAATAAAGGAGCGCATCGATAAGAGAGACGAGGTTAACAAGACCATCAGCACCACCATATTGGAGGGCGATCCCCGCTATAGCTCCTTCAGCGCCGAGATGAAATTCGTTCCCGTGGGTGAGACCAGCTGCGAGGCAGTCTGGACCGCAACGTTCGAGCCCGTCGGAGACATGGGCCCCCCTGAGCACATCAAGCAGATAGTCGTTCTGGTGTTCAAAACTCTTGAGCAGGCCGTGCTGTCCAGGAAGACTCTGTCACACACGGAGGTTCTGGATGCGTCCCCAGATGCAATATGGGAGGCCTGCAAGCACGCTGACAAATTGTTACCCAAGGCGATGCCGGAATACTTCGTTTCATCCATGTTTCTCCAGGGACATGGTGAACCTGGGAGCATCCGCGTCGTCAAAATGGGCCCAGGTATGGAAAACTGGCCTGGCAGGTGTCTCACAAGCAACCTTCTTGCACACTAATTATTCGAGAAGCACAGAGTTATCGTCCAATAATCTTGCCATACATCCTAGGATCATCAGCTCAAAGAAGCAACAGTCCTGGTGCTCGTAGTCTGATCAATCTGACTAGTCGTAGTATGAAATAACTTGTGGTGGGCTTGCGGTTTACCAAGTTCGCTGCGATATGATTGATGATGTGCAGCGTTTCCTCATGCCGGGGAAATGAAGGAGCGCGTGGATTTCTTCGACGATGCAAACAAGGCACTGGGGTTCACGGTGCTGGAAGGCGATCCTCGGTACCACTACTTCAGCGCCGTCATGAAGTTTGTCCCTGGAGCAGCCGCCGGTACCACAGACGCAATATGGAACTCCACTTACGTACCGGTGGGCGACATGGGACCTCCGGAGCACATCAAGCAGATCGGTATCCTGCTGTTCAAATCTTTGGCGAATGCTGCCAAGGCCAATTAAATGGCTCGGAATCGTGTGCTTGTGCTTGGAATCATATGCTGATGCTCGCTGCAATATACTATTCCTGTCACTGATGCTCTGTGTGAAATAATTCTCAAGAAGGGGTATAGTACCTGTCACTGATCTTGGCCAGAGTGAACCAGCCCCAGTGACTCGACCAGTTGGGGATGTATGTGCCTAGATGGTCACTGATTTTTAGTTGGTTCCCATTCCTGCGCGAACCACACCTGTTAGCTCAGTTTGATTTTTTCTTTTTTTCCCCATCAGCCCCGCCTTTTCTTGAAAACAAATTTTGATCTTTTTTTTTCCCAAATCCAACCACACAACCCACCTACGAACTAACACACCAACCATCCTAGCTTACTTTTTAAGCTATTGACTTTCTCCTACTTGCTTGCCAAACTATCTACCTACCTAAAAGACCCACCAAAGTCACAATGTCTTCAACAACTGATGATGATATTGTGTCACACATGACGTTTATATTTGCATAAAACACCCCCCTTCCCCCCACCTGTACCTACCAAGGTCATGATGCCCTCAACAATAGACGAGGGTATTGCTCATGTATCAAATATGTATTATGTTTATTTCCCCCAGCTTTGTCCAATGAAGCTGGATGTTTATCTCTATATGAAAATATATGAAACAACACCCATGGAAATATTGCATACAATGGACCAATCATAATATGATTGAATTGAAATTATGATAGTGGACCAAATTTTTGCAATATCCTCAAATTGGGGCCATGATGACCTAGGGCAATTATTACACAATTTACGAAAAAAGATTAAGTCATTGCAATTCTCACATGTTGGGTGAAGAAGAAAAAAGAACCAATGATTTTATGGGAATAACAATGGGTTTAGTTAATTATGAATGCGATATTGCTTGTAATTGGTGGTTTTTTAATTGCTAAACAGGTATCCCACTTTGATTTTTGTGCATTAACAATGAGAAGTAAGAACACATTTTTTTATATTATATGTTTCAAACAAACAAGAGGGACATTGGATTTGTGAGTAGGGAAATCATACTCACACTTATAATGAGGTTTATGTTACAAGTTTTTTTTTGAGTAGTTGTATATAGAATTGTTTAGTATTTTTATTATGATTATGCATTCAATGCTTGTAATGTTTACATAATTTAAGATATATGCACCAAAAAAATCAAAAATTAAGTTCAGAATATTTTGGGCAATTGTAAGGAGTAGTTCAATTCCCCAATTAAGGTTGTGCATTCATTGTGTTATAATGTTTCATGATTTAACATGGATGCAATTTTTTCTTATCAAAATTAGGTTTATGATTTTTTGGGTATTTGTATAAAATTATGTAATTTGTAGATGAATTGGTAGGTTTAGGCATATAGGTATTGCTTGAAAAAAATTACCATGGTTCCCATTTTTGAATGGAGAGTGAAGATGGGATAGGATTATTTATTTGAAATGGTTATGCATCATTAAACTCTTCTAAATCCTAGCATGTGTTTTGTGAAAGACGATCCATCATAAGAGATTTATTTTCAATAGCAAACGTATATCCAACAATTTTTGCACTCCCTCCTCATTTATTGTAGTATTCATCTTCTCATCGTAGTCTTAATTGATACCTTCCCTTGGTATCTATGTTTCTTTTGAGGTGCCATCTTCAAACAAAATCAAATCCATGGTTCATTTTTGGAAAGCTCCAAAAAACTCAAAATAAAAAGAAAACACAAAATAAAAATACAAACAAACCAAAACATTACAATTATAACAAAGTAATCTGTAACAAAAAAAAAAAAAAAACTCGATTCTGCTTCTTTTCTTTCTCCTCTGTCTCTTCTCTTTATTTTTATTTTATTTTCTTCTTTTTTCTTCTTCTTTTTTTCCTTATTCTTTTCTTCTGTTTTTCTTCTTTCCCTTTTTTTTTTCCCTCTTTTCTTCTTCTTGTCTTTTAATAGTAGGCATTTGCAAAAAAATAATTTTGGAGAGCTTTGAGCTCCCTCGAGTTGTGTTTTCCAAAAATGTTAGCAGAAGTTCCCTGATAAACAGTTTTTAAGGAAAAAAAAAACAATGATGAAGCAGGGAGCTCATAATTCCCCTAGCAAAAAAATTTAAGAAACAAAAAAGTAAACAAGAAGCTAGAAGCTCCCTAGCAATGGTGGCAGAGGTCCTGCGGCCATCATCTAGGAGCTCCCAGCTCCTTGGGTAATTTTTTTAAAAAAAACAATTGGGGACCTTTGAGCTATTAAGCTGCAACATGGAACATAACAGATCGGCACAGGTGCAAGATTTAGGGGTACATTGTACGGGTTTTTGTGGATGTGCAGGTGTCACATCATCCACCTGTGAGTGCTCTGTATGCAACCAGTTAGTCAAAGAAGCTTCAACTGCTTTGGTGGCATCAAGCAGTCCCACGATTCTGTGGTAATGTGATATCTCATGCTGTCTGTATTTCTTGGTTGTCCTTGCAAGCAAAACTTTCAGGTTTTGCCTGCCTTCCTTTAATCCCTGTCAGAAGCAAACTGAAAATGGATTAAAAATTCTCTGC
>Ga0209611_10001909_pt1 | contig 36274 bp, 25 predicted proteins | sample S1TSphgellanicum_3_FD_187693 | JGI IMG/M metagenome (GOLD analysis project Ga0209611, IMG submission 187693) | Host-associated microbial communities from peat moss isolated from Minnesota, USA - S1T2_Fc - Sphagnum magellanicum MG (SPAdes) (version 2) | ecosystem: Host-associated > Plants > Peat...
CACGCATGGGATTTAGACCCAAGAGTGAATTCGGGCCACTCAATATTCTATTGAGTCGGGGACTCAGACCCTTGCACACGAGTGGTCGCATTCTTATGGTTCGGGCAACCCTTGAAGGAACTTATTCATAAGTGCCCTCTGCCCTCAGCATAGCTGCCTTTCTGCTTGAAAAAGAGTAAAGGGAGCAGGGAGCAGGGGGACATGACAGAAAGTCCACTGCTGTGCAGGGAAGCGGAACATGGGTTCCGTGCCCCCACTTCTAGGAAGTGTGTCACGGTAGGGTAGGGTCGAATTCCTATCTGAACTATCCCTCTTACTCCCTGCTCCCTGCTCCACTTTGGCATCTTATTCTCGGCTTTTACACCCACCCTTAAAATTTATGTACATAATTCAAGTTCTATCAATTTGAACTGAACAATGACTGTAACAGAGTAAGATGTTGATACCATTCATAATTCAAAAAATAATTATACTATGTGAAGCGTTGCTGTCACCACCCAAAGTTGTTAGTCGGCACTAGCTCATCAGGGTTTATATAAACTTCATACAATCTTTACGTAAACTTTATGAAAATCGCTTTAGTACATGACTATTTAACCCAGAAAGGAGGGGCAGAGCGTGTCTTTGAATTGCTTTGTAAGCGCTACCCTGAAGCAGACATTTTCACTTCCTTGTATAACCCTCAACAAACAATTGATCTAGGTGAGCGTCTAGTTAACACGACTTTCTTGCAAAAGATTCCAGGTGCAGTCAAGTATTTCAGGTTGATGGCTCCGTTATATTTTCCTGCCTTCCGTTCTTTAGACCTACAAGACTACGACTTAATTGTTAGCAGTAGCACCAGCTTTGCGAAAGCAGTGCGAAAAAGCCCACATGCACGCCACATTTGCTTCTGTCATAACATTACCCGTTTCTTGTGGGATACAGAAACATATTTACGTGAGTACGGAGACTATCGATATTTTGCTCCTTTAATCGAACAAGTGTTTCAAGTTATGCGAAAGGTAGACCTGACGTATTCACAGGAACCTGACCTTTACATTGCTAATTCTAGCATTGTGGCTCGTCGCATTAAAAACACTTACGGCAAAAAAGCAATTGTCATTAATTATCCAATTGATACTGATAAATTTATTTTTGCCGATCAAAAAGATGATTATTATCTTGCCTCAGCTCGGATGATCAGCTACAAGCGTCTTGATATAATAGTTGAAGCTTTTAATTGGCTGGGGTGGCCGTTATTAATTTCAGGAGATGGTCCAGAGCGAGAACGATTAAAGTCCAAAGCCTTGGGCAATATAGAGTTCTTGGGACATGTAACTGATACACGACGCACTCAGTTATTTTCCAAAGCAAAGTCGATCATAGTTGCAGCCCTAGAAGACTATGGATTAGTTCCAGTAGAGGCCAATGCTAGTGGAACACCAGTCATAGCCTATGGGGAAGGAGGAGTATTAGACACTCAGATACCTGGTAAAACAGGAGTCTTTTTTAAGAGGCAAACACCCGAATCACTGCTAGCTGCACTACTAGAAGCCAAGGACATTTATTGGGATTACACAAACATCCGCAATCATGCAGTGAAAAACTTTTCCGAAAATGCCTTCTTTAGTAAAGTTGAGCAAGTCATTGACGAGGCTTGTAGCGTACATTAATTAATCATTTAATTTATTAGCTGAGGAATAGTAAACGTGGTTCAAAGTAGTCTAAGTCCCCATGTAAATCCAGTTGTTGAGGAAGAACCAGGGTACGGACAACTGTTTGCGGTTTTGATCCGCAGATTTCCTTGGTTTCTAGTAGTGTTTATAGCTTCTGTTGCTGTTGGAGGGTTCCTGACTAAAAAGACACCACCCACCTATAAGAGCTCAATGCAGCTGCTAATAGAACCTAACTATCAAGGTAAAAAAGAAGGCAATGCTTCAGACAGTCAGTTTACAGACCCTAGTATTCAGATAGACGCTGCAACTCAGCTTAACCTGATGCAGAGTTCTAAAATCCTCCAAAAAGCAGTCGATGAACTTAAGCCCCAGTATCCGGACATCACAGTAGATACTCTTAAACGATCTTTGCTTTTAACTCAAATCAAGGGAAAAGATGATTCTGTTGCAACAAAAATATTCAAAGTAGACTACAGCGATAGAGATCCAAATAAGACTCAGGAAGTTTTGACAGTAGTTCGGCAAGTTTATTTGGATTACAACAAAAGACAGCAAGATGAGCGTTTAAAGAGGGGACTTAACGTTATCCAGGAACAGTTAAACAAGGTAAATGATGAGGTTACTAAAGCTGAGGCAAAACTACAACGGTTTCGCACCTCACAAAATCTCATCGATCCAGAGTCTGAAGCCAGAAATATAGAGGGAGCTTTAAGTAACATTCAGCAGGAACGCCGCACCACTCGTTCTCAGTATGAAGAGGCTTTGGCTCGTTACAACTCTATAGAAAAACAGCTGCAAAGTAATCCACAGAATGCCCTCGTCGAAGCCCGTCTTAGTGAATCTTCTCGCTACCAAGGATTACTCAACGAAATCCAAAAAACTGAACTACTTTTATCACAGTCCCGTTTGACCTTAACAGATGAACACCCAGTCGTGAAAAAGCTGATAGACCAGCTGCAAAGCCAGAAGCAATTATTGCAGCAAGAGCAAAGACGGACTTTGGGGGGAGAGACTGTGCCAGCAAATATTCAAACAGGATCACTCTTAGAACAAGGACAGAAGAGTCAAATTGATCTCAACCTCGCAGGTCAGCTGGTTGAGATGCAAACTCTCATAGTTTCTTTGACTGCTCGCGATCAAGTTCTGGCAAAGAAAGAACAAGAGTTAAGTACACAACTCAAACGATTCCCACTTCTGTTAGCTGATTACGGTCGCTTACAACCACAAATACAACTTGGCCGAGAAAGGTTGCAGCAACTTTTGAAGGCAGAGCAGGAATTGAGGCAGGAAATTGCCAAGGGAGGATATGAATGGCAAGTTGTGGAAGAACCTCAAGTGGGTACGTTTACTGGTCCTGACCTCAAGCAGAACATGTTGTTAGGTGCCGTTGTTGGGTTGATGTTAGGAGGTATTGCTGCCTTTGTTCGTGAAGCATCTGATGATGCTGTTCATACCACTGCTGAGCTGGAGAAGCAGATTCCTCTACCACTATTAGGAACGACTCCTAAGTTACCACCGGCTAAACCCAAAGAATCAGTGATCAAGTTACCTTTTGGCAAGCCAGACGTTTCTGCTCCTTGGACGATTCAGGTAATGCAATCACCACCGCGTTGGGAATCGTTAGATCTCATTTATAAAAATATTGAACTTTTCAATTCTGTTGCTACGCTCAAATCTTTAATGATCACCTCGGCGTTGCCAGATGAGGGTAAGTCGTCTTTGGCATTGGGTCTGGCGATGAGTGCTGCCCGGTTACATAAAAAGGTCTTGCTGATTGATGCTAACTTACGCGAGCCCAGTCTGCACAAGCAACTTAACCTTCCTAATGAACAAGGGCTTTCCACTCTACTAGCAAATGATGCGACTCTTGCCAACCAGATCGGCATTCAATCTTTAGGCTCATCTTACATCGATATTTTGACGGCCGGACCACAGCCTGCTGACCCAGCTAATCTGTTGAGTTCTCCACGTATGCAGGAGTTGATCTCAACATTTGAGAATAACTATGATTTGGTACTCATAGATGCTCCTCCAGTTCTTGGCTTGGTAGATGCTATGCTTACAGGATCTTACTGTCGTAGTGTGGTACTGGTGGCAAGCATTGGTAAAGTGACTCGAACTCAGCTGGCGCAAACTACAGCTATGCTGAGCAAGTTAAACCTAATTGGGGTTGTGGCAAATGGGGTATCAAATTCTAACAGTACCTATGTGCCCTATTCCAAGCAACACCGATTTGCACTGCAACAAGCTGTGGAAAAATAGTCCGACAGTTAAACACCAACTTCCCAAACCCCAACTCCAGTCGGAGATGCTGCTTATGAAAGGGGTGTAGGAGGTGGGGTGTACTGCAACCCCACACCCTACACCCCTTTCTCGGTCATGCTTGCTAGCGCCAGTCGCCTAGGTTGGGAAACCCTCCTTGCAACTTCTCTCCGCCTGCAGCGCTTGACTCACCGATTTCGCACTCCTGCCACCGGGTTTCTATGCCTAAGCTAAGCCGAACACCAAGCGTATTGCAGTATAGCTCATTTATGCAAAAACTGATGTAATCAGAATTGGGCCCAAGTATCATGATTTAATTTAAAAGTTTGGTGAAGTCTTGAGGCTAATATAGCGATCCTCAATGATTCGTGAGCATAGAGAAATGCGGTTTCTTGCAGCCAGTTAAGCTGATCTTAAAAAATAACGACAAGTGACTACTGATGATCTTGTATAAGATGAAGAATTTTTTCTCTTGCCACTCCAAAATATTGATAGATAGCAATCCTATTTGATTTGTATTACTGTAAGACCTCAGAAACCCGGCTTCTCGAAGAAACCGGGTTTATTGCTTCTCACGCTCTTCAGCATAGATTCTAGGACTTACGCATTGACAACAAAAACCAAATATGGGATATGGATTGCAGGCATTTAACCTTGATTTTTTGAGACTTTTTAGGCGATGCCTGCGGCGGGCTACGCCTACGCTATTCATCCAAGGATGATTGATCAAAGCCTGAAACGACGTATTTTCGTTAATGCACAAGATGATTCGTTTGTACAGTGCGTAAGTCCTAGATTCTTATAGCCATCCGTGCTGAAGAGCGTGAAAAATTTTAAGTGGTGTAGTCGGTGCACTGCCCACCGAAACCCAGATACGGTGAGTAGTGCGCACTACGTGTACTTCAAAAATAAAATAGGAATCCTATATATAAAGTCTGTTTATTTTAAAACCCTTGTTTAGCTTGATTTACTGTATCAATCTTGATAATATCTCTCTTAAATTTTTGTAGAAAAATGTAATTAATCATTGTGATCCAGATCTCTTTGAGTTGTGAGGAAAAAGCAGAGTACGTAGTTACACTACTCAGGCAATTCATAAGAACTTAATAATTATCGATAAAATCTACTTTCTATTTAAAGAGTAAATAAAGAATCCATTCAATCAAGTTTTATCTCTAGTGTTTCCCCTATCCTAGACATTATATCCCTTACACGAAAATAGTAGATACAGAACAGAGTGTGCTTGATTTTTTTACAAACCAGTATTACGGCTGATCCGTCCCCCAAAACAATGATTCTATTCATAGGTGTTACTTCTTGTAAGGCATAGTTATACAACAATACTTTCACTCAATTCACTTCAATTTTCGGCACTGAGCCAGATCCGAAGTGGAGTCTTAGGCATTAACAGCCTTTGAGTTTATCAACTTATGAGTTCAAATACACTATGACAAGCTCAGTAATTCCTACATTCAATAAAACTTATTATACTGTGACTCAGCAACACCAAGATCGTCCTTCCCCATACTGCACACTTCAGTGGCGACGGGGTCAGTTATTGGTCAAGTCTCCTAGACACCTGCAACAGCCATCTCTGGCTGCACTGAATACAGAGCAATCTTTAGTAAATTGCTTAAAAAGTTCTCCAGTAAATTTAGTTCGCATAGATCCAAAACTTGGTGAGGCAAAGCTGAGGTTATGGGCAGATGCTTGCTTGCAAGCCAAAAAACCAATATTCCTACACATACCCTCTGCCAATAAACAGCCAAAACCTGGTAGTTCACCTTCATGGTGGTTGAAGCAACTCATTAACTGGATCGCGGCTTTAGTGTTTCTACCAGTAGTGAGTCCAGTCATGCTGGGATTGATTTTGCTGATACGCATTTACTCGCCTGGCTCACCTTTTTCCCGTGAGTGGCACATTGGAGAACGGGGGAAACTCTTTCAGATGATCAAATTTCGCACAACTGTAGCAGAAGGGAAACAGCATCAGATTGAGGTCGTCAAATACCACAATCGTATGTGTGATAGCGCAGATGACAAATACACTACATTGCTAGGGCGTTGGATTTGTAAGTCAGGTTTGGACAATTTGCCTCAGTTGTTCAATGTCATCCGGGGTGAAATGAGTTTGGTGGGACCTCGTTGCTACACTCTTGAAGAAGCAGTGCGCCTAACTTTGGATGAACAACAGCAGATCAATACACTACCAGGCATAATAAATTTAGCGCCGGTGAAGGCAGAATCTACAAGATTGGATCTAGATAGCCAAGCGCTGTGAGGCTTCTTGTCAAACCAATCCTACAAAAGTGTATTGATGATATGATGATAGTTTATAGTTTATAGATGCCCAACGTGCAGCAGCTACGTTGACAGACCAAATAAATCCCAAATGTTGCACTGCTTGTAGTTGCACTGTCTTAGCGGCTTTTGGCGTTCGCCCCTGGCGTTGCCGAAGGCTAGACAGCGCGACTCCAACCTAGGCACAATTTATCGCGCCGACCTGAATTGAAAATAGACAAGGGGAGCAGGGAAGTGATATTTCATGCGTGGTTGTATACGTAGTTCATAACAGCTACTTATGACTTTCGCTGGCATCTATCTACCATAAAGAATTGCTTTTGACACTCTTTGCCTAAATTGCTCGCTGAATATACGGCACTCCTACTTGCACGCAATGTGCTTGCCAAGTAAGTGGAACGTTTTAGATTGTGCCAAACTACTGTATATAAAGACAAGTATGCTTCTCAAACTTTACAACCCAATCAAAAACATATTTAAAGATTTCATCAGAACTAGTACGTTTTGGCAGGATAACTACTGGCTCTTGCGAGAGTTCAAATACTTTCGCAGAATTGCAATTATAGCTGTGTTAGCTTCATTTCTAGGGGCACTTTTCGAGGGAGTGGGTATTGGTGTTCTAACGGCTTTTCTACAGAATTTGATCAATCCCAATTCCCAACCATTTCATACGAAGCTGATCTGGTTTGATATTTGGATTTTGGGAGTTAATGATCCATCAGCAGTTAATAGGCTCTACCGAATATGTGGTCTGATTTTATTAACGACTTGGATACGTGTTGGGTTTAATTATTTGTCTGCTGTATACATTGAATTTTCTCAATTACTGCTTGGCGATCGCCTACGCAAACAAATTTTTGAACAGCTGCAAGCCTTACCACTAAGTTACTTTAGTAAAACTCGCTCTGGCGAACTTATTAATACAATTACAGCAGAGATAGAGAAGATAAGGCAGGCTTTTAGTAGTACTGCTTTTTTAATAACCAGAGTGATGACAATTCTGGTGTACTCAATATCTATAGTCTTGATTTCATGGCAAATGACTATAGTTGCAGTATTACTATTTAGCTTGTTGGCGGTTAGCTTCAACTCCTTAAATGCCAGAGTGCGAGAAAAAAGTTTTGGAACTTCAATCGCTAGCGGCAAGTTTACCTCGACTGCAATGGAATTTATCAACGGAATTCGTACAGTTCATGCATTTTCCACTCAAAACTTTGAGCGGGAGCGTTACTATAAAACCAGTTCTGACTTAGTCAATGCTTCCATAAAAGTTACAAGGGCTTGGTCACTCGTGAAACCTCTGACTGACGCGGTAGCCATGACCGTCCTGATTGGGATCATTGCAGTGGCGTATAGTACTTTGGTGGCTACTGGAAAGCTACAAGTATCTTCTTTGCTGACGTTCTTATTTGTGCTATTTCGGCTAGTGCCCAATGTCCAAGATATTACTGGGATCAAGGCTTTTCTTAGCACTTTACATGGAACATCTGAAAATATTAAAGACTTAATTAGAAGTGACAATAAAACTTACTTCCAGAACGGCAATATAGAATTTACGGGTTTAAAACGCTCAATCGACTTCGTATCTGTTGATTTTGGATACGATCACAGTAACCTAGTGCTAAATAATATTACGCTGACTATTGAAAAAGGAAAGACAACTGCTCTGGTTGGTGCTTCTGGGGCAGGCAAAACAACACTGGCTGATTTAATTCCTCGATTCTACGATCCGCTAGAAGGTAAGGTGTTGATTGATGGAATAGATGCGTGTCAGTTTGAGATCAACTCCCTGCGCCGCAAAATGGCTGTAGTCAGTCAGGATACATTTATTTTTAACACCACTGTTTGGAATAATATTGCTTACGGCACCCTAGATGTAACTGAAGCAGAAATTCACGAAGCAGCTCAATTAGCAAATGCACTTGATTTTATTTTAGAAATGCCAGAAGGTTTTGAAACACACCTGGGAGATAGGGGAGTCCGGTTATCTGGAGGACAACGTCAGCGAATTGCGATCGCCCGTGCCTTGCTGCGCGATCCAGAAATATTGATTTTGGACGAGGCAACGAGTGCTTTAGATTCTGTGTCGGAACGTTTAATTCAAGAGTCCTTAGAAAAGCTTTCTGTGGGTCGAACAGTGATTGCGATCGCCCACCGTCTCTCTACGATTGCGTCATCAGATAAAGTTGTGGTTTTGGAAGAGGGACGAATTGTAGAACAGGGCAAGTATCAAGAGTTACTCGAACGTCAGGGCAAGCTTTGGAAATATCACCAAATGCAACACTAGTGTAGGAAGGCAAAAGTAAAAAGTAAGAACACCTATATTGTCAGCTTTATTGCTAACTAATCACCGCGTCAAGAAATGGGTAAAGCTACTATTGTCTATATCCAGGAACTTTACAACCAGAAATTGCAACAAATATTTACAAAGCAAGGATTACTAAATTGAAAAGATATCTTTTATACTTAAACTATCAAATTTGAGTTGTGAAACTGAATATTTACTTTTGTCGAGACGTTGTATGCAACGTCTCTAAAGAGGCTTTTCACGAATCATTTAGGATGGCATGAAGCAAATATTAAAATTAAAAATCAAGGGCAACAGGCAATGCCTAACTTAATAAATGAAATGACTGATGCTGACCATAGCAAAGAAAACTTAGGTCAGTACAAATTTGAAGAAAAGAAGATTTATCACTGCTCTAATATCAATATCAAAGGGGGTGGTGGTATCGAAACTTATGTGGCTTCTCTACTGAATTGTCAGACTCTTGATATTAGCCATCACCTGATCGCTTCACTGAAAGATGTCGATCAGAAACACGCTGTGTTGCTTCATATTCACTCTCCAGAGTTGTTATGGGAACTTACAGGAGAATGTCCAGCAGTATTTACCGTTCACAATCACTCCACCTACTGTCCCAGTGGAACCAAGTATTTGAGAGATAGTGGGGTGTGTTGCGATCGCACTATGAACCCTTTAGGATGCGCTGTGGGTCATGTAGTCAATGGCTGTGGGAGTCGCCGACCTCAGCAAATTATTGAAAACATCCAAAGAGGTTATCGTCATCTAGAGGCACTCACAAAATTTCCAGTTACGATCATTGCTAACAGTGATTATGTGCGTAGTCAACTCATTGCTAATAGGTTGCCGCCAGAGAAAATAGTCACACTACGTTGTGGTGTTCAAATCCCTAAGACTGCCTCCCACCCACTAACTCTGGAAACGCACCAAAATCGCAGAATTTTGTTTGCCGGACGTATTGTTCCTGACAAAGGAATAGAATGGCTTGTCAAAGCCTTAGCAAAAACAGATCTGCAAGTTCATCTCGATATTGCAGGAGAAGGTTGGGGTCGCCCACAAGTAGAAAAATTGGCGGATAAACTTGGGTTGACGAACCGCATAACTTGGCATGGCTGGTGCAGTGGTGAAAAATTAGAGGCACTTTATCAGCAGTGCTTTGCCGTTGTGTTTCCTAGCCTTTGGCCAGAACCGGCAGGTCTAGTTACCCTTGAAGCCTATGCCCACCATCGTCCTGTCATTGCTAGTGCAGTAGGAGGTATTCCAGAACATGTGCAAGATGGGAAAACAGGTATCTTGGTTCCGCCTAATGATACCAAAAAGCTGGCTGAGGCCATCAACGAGTTAGCTAAAAACCATGAAGTAAGCCGAAAGATAGGCGAACAAGGTTATGCCTGGTTTTTACAAGAATTTACTATTGATGTTCATATTCAGCGACTACAAAAAATTTACCAGAAAAATATTGCTGAATTTCAAGCTAGTAGACCTTAGAGGATGTTTGAAAAGTCCTTAGTGATGTATCAGATCAGATACCGCCAATAACTTTTCAAACAACCTCTTAATCATTAAAAACAGGGTATAGAGTTTTAAGTTTAATTCTGGCATCGGTGGTGGTGAACTGCCAGGAGATGGTACTGGTGTTGTGATTGCGGTGTGTGTTCCAGGCGGCGATTTCTGTCTGGAGGGTTGGGAGGTCTCTGATGCGGCGATCAAGGCATTGTTTGGTGAGGGCAGCCCATTCAATTTCCGCCATATTCAGCCAAGAGCCATGTTTTGGCGTGTGATGGAATTCAAGACGATCAAGAAGTTTTCTGGCGATTTCTGGCCGGAAAGCTTTCGTGTTGGGAGGCTGGTTTGTGGGTGTTCAGATTGTCAGCAGCAATTCTCATTTTGAAACGATTTTGCGCCGTTTCAGCGATTCCCAGATTTGTTAAGAATTGTAAAACCCTCTGACTGTAAGGGGTTCAATGTCATGAAACCTTAAAATGAGAATTGCTGGATTGTCAGAAACCAAGATGACTTTTTTGGCATCAGGATATTCGACGTCGAGCAGGTGCTGAATTTTATGCGCCCAATCGATCATGGTGCGGTGTTCCTCGGCCCAAACGCTGCGCTTGCCTGCCAATGGTTCGCAAAACATGTGGTGTTTCCCGCTTCTTGCGCTCCAAAGCCGCAGGCAAGCCTTTTTCCACCAGACGTTTGCGTGCTTCAAGAACGGTATCCTCAAGGGCATTGCAGCATCTTGGCAATCGAGAATCGCTGATTGCGGCTCATGATTGACGTCGCTGTGCAGAAAAATCTGCGCGTTCCGGATCTTGCTCGCTTCTCCCTTGCCTAAGAGTGACGATCGCCTCCAGTTCAGAGCGCTCCTCAACGCTCAACCGGACAATATATTTTGTTGCTTTCATCGTACCCCCCCTTTATGGTATTGCTCAAGGCGTCCTTGTTATACCATGATGCCTCGGATTTAGCTAGGAAGGTCTACTAGAAATTTCTTTTAACCAAGCGTCGTAATTCCCCGTCTTCTTAAGGGGGGAAACGAGGTACATAGAGACGCTTCTGAATCGCGTCTCTACATGAGTTGTCGGTAGGGAAATTATATGGTGACTTCGGATCAGCCTATAGGCCTAAGCCTATGGGCTGATTTTAATTGCTACAGCAGATAAAGTGTTGTCCTTAAAGGACGACATATCGTACAGTGGGATGCGTGTCAAGAATTACTTGGTCAAAGTGATGCGCTTTGGAAATAACCACCAAACGTAGATCAATCCTGACATTTTAAGGTAAGTGCAGGAAATTTCGATAGTTATCAGGAACAAGGGTTTATAGTACGTTGAGACCCTCTGCCGTCCAAGAGATCTGCATGAGCTGTTTATCAGGTAGGCATCTAGGTGTATAGTTTAACTACTTCTGTAGAGGAGACATCTGATGAAACGCCCCTTGATAAGTGTCATTATTCCTACCTATCACCGGAATGATTTACTTGCAAAATGTTTAGATCGTTTAGCACCTGGGAGGCAAAAGTTACCGATAGAACAGTATGAAGTCATTGTGACTGATGATGGCTACAATACAACCGCACAAAAAATGATTCGTGAGCGTTATTCCTGGGTAAGATGGGTGGCAGGTCCTCGTAAAGGTCCAGCAGCAAACAGAAATAATGGTGCTAAGCTTGCTCAAGGTAGATGGTTGGTTTTTACGGATGATGATTGCTTACCACATCGAAATTGGTTAAGTGTTTACGCACAAGCAACCATTGGTGATTCTTTAGCCTTAGAAGGTGCAATTCATCCATTGGGGGAATTGAGCCAGGATATGTCTGAGTGTCCTGTGAATCTTAATGGTGGGCTTTTTTGGTCTGCCAATATAGCTGTAAAGCGATCGCTGTTTGCACAAGTTGGCGGATTTGATAGTAATTATATTTCTCTGGGTGAAGATGTCGATTTGAAAGAGCGCCTTTTAGCATTGACTAAGATTGCTTTTGTCCCTGATGCTCTTGTTGAGCACCCAGTCAGGGTGGTTTCCTTAAAACAGGCAATCGCCCGCATTCCCAAACAAGCTGCGGCTAACGCGTATCATATGAACAAGTATAAAAGAGCTTCTGGGCATGAGAATGCACTTGATATCACCTTTTTTCATGCCAAGTTTACGGTTTCACAGATTATTCAGCACTTATTCGCTAGGAAATTTAAGCACGCCTTTGTTGAGTTGATCACACTACTTACTGGTGTTCCTTTACTTTTTGGTCATCTGCTGCGGATTAAATTGACAGGAGTTGGGGTATAAGCCAATAAATAGGCTCGTAGGGGCGCTGAAGCGCAACTACGAACCAGGAATAGTTTATTGTACCCACCTACTTAACTAACTTTTCAAAAAACTCTTGCTGACTTTCATCTTGTAAATTTATCATGAAGACTTTTTGATTCTTCAATGTTTTGCTAGCTTAATTATCAGACATGATTTTATCATGAGAAGTGATCTGCTCTTGATGATTCAACTTTCCAGTCTTTTGGAATTTATTTATACCTAAGTGCTGATAAAGATATGTCTGACCAAATTCCGTAGATGGTAGTCACAACTCCTGTTAAAAATGAAGCATGGATACTAGACCGCTTCTTGTTCGTTACCAGTAAACTTGCCGATTACAGCCCTTCGGGCAAGGCAGAAGGCAGAAGGCAGGAGGCAGAGGGCAGAGGGCAGCTATGTTGATGTGACGGTTTATACGAGAATGGAAAGCATAGCTGCCCTGCCTTGCCCATGACGGGTCAAAGCCCACGGATTCATTCGTCACAAAAAATAAAATAGAAGTGCGAGACGCGCAGTGAACCAGCGCTGCAGGAGGGTCAGCCCGCTCTCACGGCGACTGGTGTTAGCGAGTACTCGAGCGTCAGCTATCTTCGGGTACTCCCGCGTCAGCGATAGCGTTAGCGAGTACTCGAGCGTCACCCAAAGGGCGCGAGAAACTTTCTCGTCCTTATTTGAATCCCACGTTTTTAAGCGTGGGAACATAGCTACCTTCTGCCCTCTGCCTTCTGCCTTCTCAAATAATTATTGCCGCTCAAAATTCAACTGATGGTAGTATACATATTCTCAATATAGGGTTACTATTTGATCTTTGAAATACAAGTATGGGTAGGCACTGCCCACTGTGAACTACTTAAATGATTTAGGATTGCTATATCAGATATTAACTATTAGTGAAAATATAGAGAACATGAGTCAAATTCCGTCAGTGAAATTTCAGGGAAAAATATATTTTTATTGTGATCCCAAAAAGGAAATTCCCGAAGGAAAAAAGTTACAGCATTTGTTAATTTGTTTGGCAGAAGGTTTTAGCGAACTGGGAATACCATTTTTCTCGAATGTAGATTACTGGCAGGAGTCGCCTGAAAAACAAGAATATCTCTTTCGTCACAATCCAGAAATCACACCTGATGATTGTTCTATTGTCATATTACAAAACAATTGGTTTACTGACATCCATCCTCTACCAGAGAATTTATTTCATCCAAACAGAAAATATGTAACTGTTTATTTAGATTCAGAGGACAGCGATAGAACATACGCTATGAGACCTGAGTTTAGGCAGTTTGATTTTATATTTAGGAATCACTTTAATCGTAAGTTAAATTATGGTAGCAATTTTTATCCCTGGCCTTTTGGGCTAACAAAGCGGATCGTTAGAGAACTTAATGAAGTCCCGGATTTTCAAGAGAGAAAAAGACAGCTACTTATTAATTTCAGACATTGGAAGGGTGGTCATCCCGTCAGAAATATAAGTTGTAGCCAACTCATGCCTAGGCTTGAAAAAATTCTGCCCATTAACAATCACATTGATCAACCCGATGACCACCCAGTAGACCCCTATCATCATCTACATTGGGTACAAATGGGTGGACGCCACAACCCAAGTTACTACAAACGCCTGAAAGATTCAGCTGCATGCGCTTGCTTTGGGGGGTTTTTTGTACCTCCTTGTCCTAAAAATCCAGGTTCTTTAATCAGTCGTGGTGGGAGGCGTATTCTCAGTGATCTGAAATTAAAATCAAACGTAATCGTGCAGTGGGATAGCTGGCGATTGTGGGAGTCGTTAGCAGCAGGGTGCACTACGTTTCATGTGGATTTTGAGAAATATGGTTTTGATCTTCCTGTGATGCCAGAAAATTGGCGGCATTATATTGGCATCGACTTAGACAATGTACAGGAAGCCGTAGACAGAATAGCTAACGAACCAGAAATTCTCCAAAAAGTTGCTACAGAAGGAAGGCTTTGGGTACTTGAAAATTACACTCCCTTACCAACAGCATTACGTTTTCTGGAAATCATCACTCAGCGGTTGTAGCTTACTCTGGGTGGATTTTCTGAACAAAGCAAAAAGCTAAACATTATGATCAGAATACAGGAGTCAGAATTGTTAAAGAATCGGGAAATCAGAGTTAATTTATCAAGTAAATCTAAAATCTGTAGGGTGTGTTAACGCAGTGTAACGCACCATTCACAGGCGGTGCGTTACTAACTCCTGAAAACATTATTAAAATACAGGTTATTAAGAGTATGGACATGAATTCTAACTTAGAAACCTCTTTAGTTAGCGTTGTTATCCCAACCTACAATCGGCCAGAATATCTCAAGCAGGCTATCGATAGTGCTGTTAGACAAACTTATCGAAATATTGAAATTATTGTTTCCGATAATTGTAGTACAGACAATACTCAAGAAGTAGTCGCATCTTTCCAAGATTCCCGCATCCGATATTGGAGACAACCAGAAAATCTGGGAATGTTTGCCAATCAAATGCATGCTTTTAAGATGGGAAGAGGGAAGTATATTGCTAGTCTTCATGACGATGATATGTGGAATGAGGACTTTTTAGAAAAGCTGGTTCCACATTTAGAAGAACATCCAGACATAATTCTGGCCTTTTGCGATCAATATATTATGGATGCTCAAGGTAAAATTGATGATGCTGTGACCGAAAGAAATACGCGAGCTTACAAACGAAATCAGTTAAAGCAAGGCATTCATCAGCCCTTCTATGAAATTGGAGTGATACATAAATCTGTACCCACTGCTGCTGCTTGTGTGATTCGCAATGAGTTGGTTGATTGGGATAGTCTTCCAAAAGAAGTAAGCGGGATGTGGGATTTATATCTAACTTACCTTTGCTGTCGTACTGGTCGTGGTGCTTATTATCTTCCAGAAAGACTGACTCGATATCGTGAACATCAGCAAACTGATACAATGCTCAGTGGTGGACAAAATGCTCAGGCACAAATACGTAAAGCCAAGGCGGAAATGTTCTGCTACGAACGGTTTATGGCAGATGCTTGCCTAGAGAAATTTCAGCCCTATTTTAGGCAGAAATGGCTACAGGCAAATACAACTTTGGGGATCGGTTTGCTGCGATCTGATCAATCAGCCCAAGCACGACCTTATCTTTGGCAGGCGTTAAGTAAACAGCGGTTTGATTTGCGAACTATGGCAGCACTGTCTCTAAGTTTCTTTCCCAGATTTTTATCGACTCGATTGCTAGCGGTGAGATAATCAAAACCCAATTATTGATTTGTCATGGGTGGTTTATTTACTTTATAGGAATTAAATGCGTGAAACTTTGTATTGTGACCCACAGGGTAAAAAAAGGTGATGGTCAAGGACGGGTAAACTACGAAGTTGCCAAAGAAGCAATTCGTCAAGGTTATCATCTTACCTTGTTGGCAAGTGAGGTAGCACCAGAATTGCAGCAAAGTAGTCAAGTCAACTGGATTCCAATTTCAGTCGAGGGGTGGCCTACCGAATTGGGAAAAAATTTCATTTTTTCCCAAAAAAGTGCAGATTGGTTGCGGAAAAATCGTTCTCAATTTGATTTGGTAAAAGTCAACGGAGCGATTACAATGGCAGCTTCTGATGTGAATGCTGTACATTTTGTTCATAGTTCTTGGCTGCGATCGCCTGTTCATATCTCTCGGACTCGTCGAGATTTCTATGGGTTTTACCAGTGGTTGTTTACTGCTCTAAATGCTTATTGGGAAAAACAAGCTTTTAAAAAAGCAAAAGTCATTGTCGCAGTGTCTGTTAAGGTAGCACAGGAATTGGTAGATATTGGTGTACCCCATTCTCAGATTCGGGTGATTGTAAATGGAGTTGATTTGGAAGAGTTTTCTCCTGGTGTAGCTTCTCGCCAAACATGGGGTCTTCCTGAGAATGTCCCCTTGGCACTTTTTGTAGGAGACATCCGCACACCCAGGAAAAATTTAGATACAGTACTTCATGCCTTGGTGAAAGTTCCCGATTTACATCTGGCAGTTTTAGGTGATACTGAAGGTAGTCTCTTCCCAGAACTGACAGCATCCCTAGGGTTAAATGAGCGCGTGCATTTTCTGGGATATCGGCGTGATGTCGCGCAGATTATGCAGGCTGTAGATTTATTTGTCTTTCCCTCACGTTACGAAGCTTGTACACTGGTGCTGCTAGAAGCTCTTGCATCAGGACTTCCCGTAATTACGGCAACGGCAACAGGCGGTGCAGAATTGGTGTCAACAGAATGTGGGGTCGTATTGCCAGACTCAGACGATACCGATGCTCTAGCGGATGCACTGTTGTCGTTGGTGAGCGATCGCACTCTGATGCAGCAGATGAGCAAAGCTGCTCGCTTTGTCGCAGAACAGTATAGCTGGACTACTATGGCGCAAACTTATGTGGAACTATTTGAGAAGTTAAGCCAGAATGACTTATCGTCGTCCACAAGACCTGTTACTTTACCTGAAGGCTCTGCAACAGTTAACTTAGCGAGTTCGTGAGATCATCTTGCTCTATATAGTCTAAAAGCCTATCATAAATAATGAATAAGATTACAGTTATTATACCGACTTATCGCCGTCCGCAAGATTTGGCACGTTGCTTACAGGCACTGCAAAAGCAAACCCGACAACCTGATCGAGTAGTAGTAGTAGTACGTGATACTGATGCGCAAACCTGGACATTCCTTGAAAGGTTAAGCCCAGAACAAATACCACTATTTACCGCGACGGTAAAGGTTCCAGGGGTAGTAGCAGCAATGAATACTGGTCTTGATGCTGCCTTTGGGGACATTATCGTATTTACTGATGACGATGCCGCACCTCACATTGATTGGCTGGAACGCATTGAAGCTCACTTGATCTCAGATCAGCGTATTGGTGCAGTAGGTGGGCGTGATTGGGTTTACCAAGGCGAAAAACTGCTAGATGGCGCACAGCACGTAGTAGGACAACTACAGTGGTTCGGGCGAGTGATTGGTAACCATCACTTAGGCATTGGTGAAGCCCGCGAAGTGGATGTCCTCAAAGGAGTCAACATGAGTTTCCGCCGTAGTGCGATCGCTGGATTACGCTTTAGTCAGTTGATGCGAGGCACGGGAGCGCAGGTACACTTTGAACTGGCGTTCTGTCTCACATTGAAACGATCCGGGTGGAAGCTTATTTATGACCCAAAGGTGGCGGTCAATCATTATCCAGCACAGCGTTTTGACGAGGATCAGCGAAATAAATTTAATGACATCGCATTTATTAATGCGGTTCACAATGAAACCTTAGCTTTGCTAGAATACCTATCACCTGTACAAAGGGTTGTGTTTGGAGTCTGGGCAATACTGGTTGGGACGCGAGATGCGTTAGGTTTTGTGCAGTGTTTGCGATTATCCAAAAGCGAAGGAACTTTGGCAGGGCGGAAGTGGCTAGCTTCGATGCATGGACGCTGGCAGGGCTTTTGTACATGGCGTGAAAGCGATCGCCAAGCACCAAACATGGGTGTTCCAAAGGCTATTTCTCAAACTGAGACTGTTACACCAGGAGACGCCGAGTGACTTACAGGCAGGCTTTTTCCAATGATCTTTCCCCGACAGAAGTCTCACCAAAACGGCAACCACTCCTAGCTTGGCTAGCCATTGGATCTCTAGTACTATTTTCTGTTGCTTGCTACTTTGGCGGTGCTGGCAATCTGCTGCGCCAAACATTCCCACTGCTGTCTTTTGCAGTAGGCGTGTTACTATATGTGCGATATCCCATCCTTTACATCGGGTTCACCTGGTGGTTGTGGTTTCTGATTGCATTAATCCGCCGCCTCATCGATTATCGCAGTGGCTGGGACGAACAAGGCTTAATTCTGGTTACACCCTTTTTGGTCTCACTCCTGACTTTTGTTACATTCGTCCGCCACTTACCCAAGGCATACCGGATGGGCGGCTTGCCGTTCATCATGGCGGCTTTCGCTGTGTTCTATGGTTTACTTGTGGGACTTGTAAACTACCCGCCGATTGTGGTTTTCCGCACCGTGCTGGATTGGATCACCCCTATCCTATTCGGTTTCCACTTATTTGTGCATTGGCGAGATTATCCTATCTATCGCCAAAACACCCAGACTGTATTCATTTGGGGTGTGTTAGTCATGGGTGCTTACGGGGTGATGCAATACCTGATAGCACCGGAGTGGGATCGGTTTTGGTTAATCCAGACAAAACTGACAAGTATGGGAGAACCCAAACCGTTGGGGATTCGTGTTTGGAGTACAATGCACTCACCAAGTCCGTTCGCAATTGCCATGCTAGCAGGACTATTGTTATTATTCACGACGAACAAACAGCCAATAAGTCTCCCAGCCTCCGCAGTGGGCTACTTGTCATTCTTGCTCAGCATGGCGCGTTCGGCTTGGGGAGGCTGGCTATTGGGATTAGTCAGCTTGCTAGCTAATCTCAAACCGAAGCTACAGATGCGCTTGATGATGACAATCTTAATACTTTCAGTGTGTGTGGTGCCACTATTAACTATCGAGCCTTTTGCCAGTATTATTCAACAGCGTTTTCAAAGTTTCTCAAATCTGGAGCAAGACCAAAGCTATAGAGATCGCTCAACAAATTACAGCCAAAACATCAATTTTGCCCTTTCTAGCGCTTTAGGAAGGGGTATGGGTGGTACATGGGTTATTGACCCAGACACTGGAAAACTACAACCAGTTGTCCTTGACAGCGGGATTCTAGACTCCTTTTTCGCACTGGGCTGGTTCGGTGCCCTACCTTATCTAGGATCAATGATACTGCTCTTATACAATTTATACCAAGGTTCTGAAAGTCGCGGCGATTCTTTTGCTAATGCTGCCCGTTCAATTAGTCTAGCTATCTTCGCACAACTGATTTTTAGTAGCTTGACGATTTCATTCTCTGGGATGGTTTTTTGGGGCTTTCTGGGCATAGCTATGGCAGCCAAGAAGTACAACCAGCATCAAGTGACTGCGGAAAAAGGGTATTAATAGAGTGGGCGCGTAAATAAAGCAACCATTTCAGTACTGCTCGGATAAGCGAAAATTAGAAACCCGGTTTCTGGCATCTCAACTATCGTTAACCGAGCAGTATTGGCAACCATTTCAAACAGGCACATTGATATACAATTAGCAGGAAAGGCAGCTATGCTGAAGGGATAAATCCCTTCTCATGAATGTCCGAACCCTCGATCTCGACCAAAGGGAGCCAAGGGTTTAAGCCCCCCAAGAAAGCATCTCCGAAAAGGTGGCTCGCGCATGCTGTGTGGGTCTGAAGCCCACACTAAGAGTGCAACATAGCTGCCCTTAGCATAGCTGCCTTCTTCACACATCTGGTGACAATTAGATATCGACCCTTGCGGCATAAGGGGTTCATCTTCTATTTCGGAGATGTCTATTTGACTTTTGACTTCCGCGAAGCGGTATTAGCCTCGGCCATCGACGCAAGCAATCCATGTTCCATTATTGATGTAGTGAGGATCAATGTGATGCATACCAGCGCCGTTCCATCCAGAACCAGTGGGTGTGAGGACTAAACTTTTCTCAATTTCCTGTTCTTGATAATTAGTAGTTGACAATTCGGTAATCTCAAACGCTCTAAGCTGAGTGCCGTAGTCATACTGGCAATCTTGGGTGTATCGAATAATACTATCACCTCTTACTAAAACTCTACCTCCTGGTCTAGCAATATGTGCATTGTCTTGTACTATTGGACTTTTTGGATGTTCCAACCAAGGACCAAGTAATTCATTTGCGTAGTATAACCGGAGAGTATCAAATTTTTGTTGAGGATTAGTTTCTGCAAACAACCACCATTTGTCGGCGTAACGAAAAATAGAAGCATCTAAAAACAAAGAACCACTGAGAAGATTGCCCACAAAAGACCATTCTTGGGGGAATTTAGATGCTTTATATAGGCGAATCGCACCTGCTTCATTAGTCTCTGGAATCATGTAGTACTCATCCATCCACTCAAAAACGTATGGGTACGATAAGTGAAATGGTTCAGCAAGTATGACCTGTTGATACTTCCATTTCATTGCATCTTCACTAGTTGCAAATCCAATTTCTCCTCTACGTGTCTTTTGATTCAACACTTCAAAGAACATGAACCAGGTCGATTTAACCTTAAGCATAAAAGGATCTGCAACAAACGCAGCTCTTACATCCGATACATCGCGACGAGTCAATACAGGATTTTTTACACGCTTATAACTTGTCAACTCAACAGGAGATTGACCTGCATAAATTCCAATTGACCACCTCGCCTTTTTAGTTACTCCACCTAGCGGTAGCCTTCTCGCTATTGAAATCGGCAAACTATTAACGAGTAAAAAATGGAGATCTTTTATTTTTTTTTTCAGTAAACTCATGTAATAAAATCTGATTACTTTAATACGAAGATGAAGATATAGTTTTTAAATTCCCATGTTCGATTAAAAGTCTCAAACCATCTTCTATCGACCATTGAGGTGTAAAACTTAAAACTGATGAGGCTTGGGATATGTCAGCTTGAGAATGTAGAATATCTCCAGAACGAGGAGGTGCAAAGCTAAGTTCCAATTTCCAAGAGGGAAAATAAGCTCTCATAATATTGAGAAGCTGAATAATCGAAGTTGATTTCCCTGTGCCTACGTTACAAGTTGAAGCTAATCCAGGAAAAATAGGGGTCACTAAGGCTTTAGCAAAGGCACTCGCCACATCTTGAACAAACACAAAATCTCGTGTCTGACTTCCATCACCATAAACTGTAATAGGTAAACCTTGCTGCATTGCTGCAACAAATATGGAAATGACTCCAGAGTATTGAGAATTAGGTACTTGTCGAGGTCCAAATACATTGAATAGGCGTAAGCCAATAAATGATAAGTCGAATTGTTGAGCAAAAAGGGCAGCATATTGTTCACTCACCAATTTCTGTAACCCGTAAGGAGAAATAGGATTGGGAGGCTGCTTTTCTAATACTGGTAGAGGTATTTTGTCGCCATACACAGCAGCAGAACTTGCAAAGACCAGCTTAGGAATTTTTAGCGTCCGACACAATTCAAGCACTTTTATCATTGCAGACAGATTATTCTGATGGGTTTCCATCGGTCGTAACCAAGATTCAGTAACCGATGGGGTAGCCGCTAAATGAGCGATCCCATCAATCCTATCAGGAAAATTTTGTGCTTGAGTCTCTAGGAGATTTTTTTCCAAAAACGTTAGATTAGGATGTTGCAGAGGCAGGTTTTGTAAATTGCCAGTTGTCAAATTATCAACTACAGTTACACGGTGTCCTTCTGATATCAGTTTCTCTGTAAGATGAGAGCCAATAAAACCACTTCCGCCAGTAACAAGAAAATGCATGATTCAATCTATAAACAATAATGTGGGTTTCCGCAACTTATGCCTGACAATTGCCAGACTCAACTTTACCATATCTATAATTAGGGACTAACTCGTAATAGACAGCTAGTGTTTCTCTATGGACACGAGCAGCATTTAGTCGTTCTAAGTTTTGAGATGCTTGTTTTCTCCACAATTGTAGTTGCTGCGGATCGCTGAGCAAATCCTTCAAAGTTGCTGCTAAGGTATGACTGTCTTTTGCTGGGACGAGAATGCCAGCCTCTCCATCATCTAAGGCTTCAGGAATACCATCAACATTTGAGCCAATAATTGCACAGCCTACTTCTCGTGCTTCTGGAATCACCAACGGGGAAGAGTCAAAGTAGGAAACTAATACGAAAATATCACTAGCTAGCAAGTAGCTTTTAGGTTCGGGTTGGAAACCCTCGAAATGGATACGAGAAACAAAACCTGTTTCCAGCGCTTGCTTTTCCAATGACTCCCGATCAGGTCCATTTCCAACTAAATACAGATGAGCATCTGGAAATGCTTCTGCAATTTTAGCAAAGCCATCAATCAGTTCGCCAATCCCTTTACGCCGATACATTCCTGATACTGTAGTAATAGCAGGATGCTGTAAGGGTTTTGGAGAACACTCTCTCCGATTCTGATTGCGAGGACTTCCTAATGTTCCGTTTGATACGACTCTGATCTTTTTGTTTGGGATACCGCGCTGTGACATTAATTTGCCTACTGCTTGACTGACTACAATTACCACATCCCCCAGACCCATCAGCACTGCACTCTGTTGGAATGCATTGTGTACAGTAGCCACAAAAGCATATTTCTCACTGAATTTAAAAACCCACGCTAGTACAGCTCCTGTCATCATATGTGCATGGACAATATCTGGCTGAAACGCTTGTATAATCTTCCAATATTTCCATGTAGCTTTGATAATGTTCAGCGATGTCCTTGATTGATCTAACTGAAAGTGCTCAATCCCGTAGGATTTCAATAATGTCTCATATTCGCCTCCAGCAGATGCTATGGCAACATTGTGGCCATCTTTTGCTTGTAAACACGCTAAGTCTACTGCTACGTTGACTATACCGTTACCAATTTCTTTTACATGATTGGAAATATGGAGTATACGCACTTTAGTTTTCTCCTTCTATTTATTGTTTACATTTACGATTACTAGCAGGCTTTAGCCGTAACTTCAACTTTACACACAACGGTTCCATGGTTTCAGGATCATCAGTTCTTATTTGAGATCCGAACAAGGGGGACAAGGAAGAGGTGTTTGTAAATCATTTAGGATTGCTATAGCTAAAGTCATTGTTAACATCGGTTTTCAACTTTATAAGTATATACAAAATTTACGATAACATGATTTGAAACAATAACTTTGAGCAAAACTCCTCCGCTCCATCTGCGCTTTTATCTGTAAAATCTGTTACGTCACCTTTTCATAGTAACCTGTATAAATAACTATTGCTACTCTCAAACTCTAATCAAAATACAACTTTTACAATAACTTTAAAATGAGCGGTTTTTTATTTTTAGATGTAAAAAATTGACATACAGCCTTTGGTTGAAGACCCCGAGCTTTATGTGTAAAAACGCCTAATCACTAATCATTAGAATGTCTAAAATTGCACAAACAAAACTTTGGATAACGCTCGTATGATTTAGGCATATAGTTGACTGTTAACAGTTGGTTAACAATCAACTATAGGGGGAATTGGATATTTTTTGATTTGGAAGCCCCCTACTTTGGTAGCCGATACATAATCACCTTTCCTTTTTCATCTTCCTCAGCAAACACTAGGTATTCACCATTTGAACGGCGAAAAGCGCGGATGCCATAGGGTATATCAATCCAACCACTTTGTCCGGCAACTTCTGGACCAGGTTTGAACTTTTGTACTTGCACTCCCGTCGCCGCCTTATAGACGTATACCTCTGTATTTTTCACTGTCGCGGTGAACACATAGTCTCCCGCTACACTCATCGCTGCTGTTTCCACTTCACGCTTTCCAGTCGTGTCGTGGGGAACTACTATCCGCCAACGGGGAGTACGATTTCCCTTGTTCCAATTGTCAAAACGTGCAATCTCAGACCCAACAATTCCAGTATCGTCATCGACCTCGGGATGTTCTTTGGTGAAGCCTGACAAATACATAGTATCCGTCGTAGGATAATACTCAATCCGTCGCAGATCAGTAAATATGCTAGGAGTCTTTTGCTTTTCCATTGACTTATAAGTGTAGATGGGGTTGCCCTTGGCATCCAATCCCTGTAAAGGATAACGCCGAATCCCATCTTCAGTTCTCAACGTTTTCCACACATCGCCTTTGCTATCTACCCACCATCCCCCTATGTAAGGATAATCTTTGCTGCTATCGTATTCACCTTGCTCAAAAGCACCGTTCCCATTACTATCGCGCCAGATCCACTCTCCTGAGGCAGGTTGATTTGGTGGCCAATCGCCTGATAAAATTGGTTTCCCGTCTGCCGTGCTAGTCACAAACATTCCAGAAGGGATAGCAATTTCCCCATCCGTAGCTTTCTGGAAACGATAAATTTGTAAGTGGTTTGCGTACATCTCTGTTAGGAACAAAAAGGGCTTGCCCTTGATGTAGCGAAACCAGGGTGCATCTGGTGATGTATGTAGCCGTGGATCTTGAGGATATTTGAAAGCATTTACAGTGTAACCCTTGTAAGTCCATTGCTTCCCGGCAGGCTTTCGGTAATCCATCACAAAGTGTTCATGCTTGGTAAATACATGCACTCCATCTGTTGTTGGATCTACATCAGCGTTATCGACAAATTGCAAACCTAGTAACCGCCACTGTAACTCTCCTGATGGAGAAAATTTACGCAAATCTACCCCCGATTGGTTGAAACCATCGTTGGCTATATAGATATTGCCTCCTGCATCTGTACCCACTCCAGCAAGCCCAGAAAATTTCCAATCTTTGACTTCACCAGGAGTACCTGCATAAATACCGCCTTTGATGCCAAAAGTGCTCAAGAGTACTGGTGTCGTTGTGATGTTGTAAATTAGTACTTGCTGACGTCGTCCATTGTCTGTTACCAAAAGTTGGCCTTGATTATTGACTGCGATTGCCGTTGGATCAGCAACATCCTTAATCACCTCAGGCAAGAGATGACCTTGTTTTGAATAGTGTACAATCCTGGCAGGAGTGTTGCCATTTTTGGTTTGAATAATCCACAAATTTCCTTGTCGATCTAAGGCTATCTGCCCTGGACGCTTCACAGAAAAGTTACGTAGTTCCTGCATTGTGTCGGCATTGTAGACACGAACTCGGTTGTCTGCCGGATCGCTCACATACAACTGCTTTCCCGCAGTTGCTAATCCAGTAACTTCACTTTTAGTGTTGACAATTAACATGCTTTTATCCCAGCCACGTCCTCCAGTAAACGGCGCTGGCTTTCCCGACAAGTTGTAGCGTCTAACGCAATGCCAAGTTGTCCCTGATGGCGGATAATCCTCTCCTGCATTTCCGCTTTGAGACTGTTGCATCGCTACGTAAATATATTTCTGATCCGCTGTGATCGCAACTCCGCCAAGCCTTGCCCATCCATGTAGGTCATCGGCCATGCCAATGACATCTCCGTTTTTGTAAATTCCGGCCTCCCGACCCCCTTCATCCCACGGGCTATTTAGATAAACTGTGCCATCAGGAGAAACGTACATACCACTAACGTGGATTTGCACCCACTTGTTGCCACCGCCAAATGTATTACCGATCCAAGATGTTGTGTAAGTGTTTAAGGCTGGAGCAACTCTTGGGGTCAAGTACATTGCAATTACAATCGCAGTCATCACTCCGGCAATCAAGCTGAGTATAAACTTGAAAGATTTTCCATTCCCCATCTGAAATTGTTCTGGATGAAATAATTTATTTATATGTTGATGGCGCATTTGTTTTTTCTACATGTCTTTGCGGGAGTCCCTTACCAAGTTGAGTACAACTATGACTGGGGGAGGATTTATGTGATTTTCAATCCAAATTTAGATTAATCAACGCATGATGAAATACACTTGTCTAGATAGGGTTAAATTATAATAATGAGTATTTTTACATCAAAGTTAATCACATCAGATATTATACAAATTTTTCATTGGGAAAAAATATTCTTACATAATCTTCATTAAAAAATAAGATATTTTCCAAAAAAAAACCTGATTTACACAAATAATCTCAAGTTGTTTTTTACGAGGAAAAGTTGATTTACATACATCAATATTTAATACTGATTAACCTTTATACAAATAGATTTATGCCCGTAATCCCACTTTTAAAAGGTTTTTTCACCTCTACTGACAACAGGGATGTTAAAAATACACGTTAAAACCGCTACACCAGAAAGCTATTGATCTTGGTGTAGAAGCCAATAGATTGACAACGAGAAGCATCTCAATTATGCAAATATACGCCCACACTCATCACACGTATATAGAGTTTCCTTCTCGCCACTGCAACTGCCGTATACTATGCTCAGGTTTTGGATACACTCATTGATATGCTCCCTGACAACCAGCATATATAAGGAAAAATACAAGTGGAACGTAGCAAAAATAACTCTGCTTCAGCATCTGCATCTATTATCTGCATAGGATTAGGGTGGTTTCCCAAAACACCCGGAGGACTAGAACGGTATATTTATGAACTGACAAAGAAACTAGCAGCAAATCAAGACCAGGTAGAAGTATGTGGAGTCGGTCTACCAGAAGCTGAAACCAATTTGCCAATTAAACTGACTAACTTGGCTTCGCCAGATATGCCAATCTACCGACGACTATGGTCTATTCGCGAAAACTTCCGAAAAACCAGACTAGGCAAACCAGATGCAATTAATCTGCATTTTGCATTATACAGCTTTCCAATTTTGGATCTTCTACCAAAGGAAGTGCCCGTGACCTTTAACTTTCATGGTCCTTGGGCATCCGAGAGTGAACAGGAGGTCGTTGAGCAGAAACTAAGTATTTTTCTCAAGTACTGGCTGATAGAAAAAAGAACCTATAAACGTTGTGATCGCTTCATCGTCCTCAGCAAAGCATTTGGCCAAATTTTGCACCAACAATATCAAATTCCTTGGGAGAAAATTCACATTATCCCTGGTGGAGTTGATATCAATAGGTTTCAAGCAACCTTATCACCTCAATCTTGCCGCAAACAGCTAGGCTGGCCCTTAGATCGTCCGATTTTATTCACATCCCGTCGCTTAGTTTATCGAGTGGGAGTGGACAAATTGTTGAATACCCTTACTACACTTAAGCAGCGAATTCCTGATGTTTGGTTGGCGATCGGCGGTCGTGGACCACTAGAAACTGAACTAAAACAACAGGCTACAGAATTAGGACTAAATGACCACGTTAAATTCTTAGGGTTTCTACCTGATGACCAATTGCCCATAGCTTACCAAGCTGCTGACCTGACTGTCATGCCTAGTCAGTCTTTTGAAGGATTTGGTTTAGCCGTGGTGGAATCTCTCGCCTGTGGAACTCCCGTCTTGTGTACTCCTGTTGGTGGAATGCCAGAAATTTTACAACCATTCTCCCCAGATTTAATTACTTCCTCAATCGAAGTCTCAGCGATCGCTGAAAGATTAGAACAGGTGCTGCTAGGACACGTGCCTATGCCTTCACCAGAAGCCTGCCGTCATTATGCGATCGATAACTTCGACTGGCATAAAATAGCTCAGGATGTGCGGAAAGTTCTATTAGCCTGAACAGATTTCCATGAAAATTCTCTTTTTAGATCAAAGCGGTAAACCCGGCGGTGCGGAACTGTGCTTGGTAGATATCGCCAAACCCTATCGCGAGCGCTGTTTAGTCGGTTTGTTTGCAGATGGTTCTTTTAAAAATTTACTAGAAGAAAATCAAATTCCAGTTGAAGTTCTGACAACTGGTCAAATCCAAGTCCGCAAAGAAAGCAGCTTGGCACAAGGATTAGGCAGTCTGGTGCAACTTGCGCCTTTGATTGCTAAAGTCGTGCAACTCGCTCAAAATTACGATGTAATCTACGCCAACACACAAAAAGCATTGGTGGTCGGTGCAATGGCTAGTTTTTTCACCCGCCGTCCTCTGGTTTATCATCTGCATGATATTCTTTCCTTAGAGCATTTTAGCCGAACTAACCGTCGGATTGCTGTAACTAGCGCCAATCGTTTTGCATCACTAGTCCTAGCGAATTCCCAAGCTAGTAAAACCGCCTTTGTGGAAGCGGGAGGACGCTCAGAAATTACTGAAGTGGTTTACAATGGCTTTGACCCAAAAATCTATCACAGCCGTGAGTCTGAAGTTAGTCAAATCAGACAGAAACTGGGACTAAACGGACAGTTTGTCGTGGGACACTTCAGTCGTCTTGCACCTTGGAAAGGGCAGCATATCTTAATAGAAGCACTGGCACAATGTCCTGAAGAAGTGACAGTAATTTTAGTTGGCGATGCATTATTTGGCGAACAAGATTATGTTCAACGTTTACACGATCAGGTGAAAACACTGGAAATAGAAACAAGGGTGAAATTTTTAGGATTTCGTTCAGATATTCCTTTGTTAATGGCAGCTTGTGACTTGGTAGCACATACCTCCACTTCCCCAGAACCTTTTGGCAGAGTGATTGTGGAGGCTATGCTCTGTGGACGAAGAGTGGTAGCAGCGAAAGCGGGTGGTGCAATAGAATTAGTAGAACAGGGTATAAATGGTTTTCTTGTTACACCAGGAAATCCTCAAGAACTTGCACAAGTTATCATCACGTGTCTGAATGAGCAAGAGAAGACTGCCGCAATAGCCAATCAGGCCCGTACTATAGCCAGCCAGCGTTTTGATGTGGCAAATATTAACCAGCAAATAGCTCAACTACTCATGCGGCTGTCTTGAAAATGGGGCATGGGGAATTGTTCATTTCAGTCTTCCAGTCTTCTACTCTTCCATTACCCATTGCCCCTTGCCCTTTGCCCTTTGCCCTTTGCCCTTTGCCCTTTGCCCTTTGCCCACTACGCCGCTTCCCTCAGTTGAGGTTGAACCGTCATCTCTGGAATATTCAGCGAAAGCTGTTCAATGTGAGGCACGGCTGCTTGCTCTAAAACTTTAACTTCGATATTCACACTCACCAAATAACTGCCTGTATTAGCACCAAGCGCTTCAGCAATTATTTTGGCAATATCTGGGCGTTTAGCAGTCAGTGGGTCACGTAAGATACACCGATCCCATTCGTGCTTAGCAGTCGGATTGAGGCTGAGAATGTAGTGCTTAATCATCGGATAAACCATTGAATCAATCCTCCAGAAGGCTGTCACAGAGCCTTTTTACATCTAAGCAGGCTTTGTGGTCGCGACTCCTCTAATATAGTACATATGTACTAATTTAGGGAGACGCAATGCCTAAGAGAGCTTTCTCACTTTTGCAAAGTTAGGAGATCCGCAGTAAAACACAGAGGTACTGGAAAACAAACTCATCCTCCCGTTTTCCTGATCCTTAACACCGCATAGCCTTAACTCAACCGTATTGGGCTATAGTCTTCCCCTTAACTGTCAACGAAAATGATGCCTTCGACTACCAAGCGAGACAATAAAGGGAAACTGTTCGATACAAAAAGTGGTTACGAACAGTTGGATGAACGAAAACGATTAACGGAGGCCATTGCCTCGGAGTTGCTTCTAGTTTTAGAGCATCCGGAATTACCCCTACATAATAATCCGGCGCTCATTAGCTGCTAGGACGATGGTGCAGCGGCGCTCTTTCCACAATGCTGGATGAATAAATATACAGATGTGGGTGAAGCTACAGTTTACCGAATTTTCAATGACTAATATTTGTTCATCTTTTGTATCGCTTGATCGCATTGCACTGATTGGGTTATACTAGGGAAACTTGGTAGAATATCTCGCTTCGTTAGTGTCTGTCATGTGTACTTTTGTTGTTTAGCCGTTGGAGTTCTGCTCTAACGGCTTACCTGTTTCTAAAGTCTAAAATATCTCACCTCTAAAATCCCCCACCAAAAAGAAATGGTACTGATGGCTAGAGAGCCGTTCCACTAATATATGTTGACAAAAACCGAAATGTATGTAGATAAGACGCCTATCTTGGGCTAAATATTTAGGTCGAGTTTTTGGCGCTCGCATTAAAACAGAGAGCCTAAATGTTCGATTTGAACAACACCCATATTTTGCATTTTACGTCAACTACTTCTACTGGACCGACTCTCTAGTACCAAGGGAGAAAGTTGTGGATATCCTTCCTTGTTGGTATTCAGCAGCCCACACCGTACTGCAAGCAGTCGGTGTAGGTGCGTCACCGAAGAAAGGCAGAGGGCAGATGGCAGATGGCAGAAGGAAAGAAATTTAATGGTCTGCTCTTCGGCCACTTTCTTTTGAAGCCCCTAAATTCATTGATGAAAAACAAAGAAAATATGTATTTCGAGACGCGCAGTGAACCAGCGCTGCAGGAGGGTCTCCCTCTGTAGGCGACTGGTGAACCCGAAGGGCGCTCTTAAATACTACGTCCTTGCGCTCATCCTTTGAATTTATTTATAGGGATTCCTTCTGCCCTCTGCCTTCGTACTTCTGCCTTCTTAAAAATTACTTGTCAAGGCAAATGAATGGGAATTTTCGCTTGGTCAAAAGCAATTTTCAGGCGACGGCGATACTCCCGTGCGATCGCCCATTGCTTGAGGGGCTGTGTTTTAATCCAGACCCGAACGATCAAACCCCGATCCTCAAAATTATCTACTCCCAAAACTTGCGGCGTTTCGAGAATTTGTTCCTGCCATTGTGAACTTTGAGCCATTTCCAAGCCAACATTTTCAATCAATTTTAGAGCCTCATCAATATCAGTTTGGTAGGCAACAGGGATATTTAGGTCAACGCGTGACCAGCTGCTGGAAAGATTGGCAACAATTTTAATTTCACTGTTAGGAATTGTAATCAAGCGCCCTTCCGCATCTCGCACTTGGGTCATTCGTAGATTCAGTGTTTCTACCAAGCCTCCCACATTTCCCACAGCAATGGAATCGCCAAGGGCATACTGGTCTTCCAGGATGATGAGAAAGCCGTTAATTGCATCTTTGATCAGGCTTTGGGAGGCGAGGGACACAGCAACACCAACTAAACCAGCACCAGCTAGCAAAGGAACAACATCTATACCCAAGGTAGTCAGGGCGAGTAGGATGCCAACTACCACCCAAGCGACGGCGACAATACCTTTGGTAACGACAGAAATTGTGGAAACTCGCAGTTGCAGACGTTGAGAAGTTTCTGGAGTCAATAAAGCACCACTGATGACTAAAGCTGCGGTGAAGCGGTCAATCAGGACATAGCTGAAACGCACAGCTACATAAGTTCCCAGTGCCACAATGCCCAATCTTAAAGGAACTTGCAAACCTAAGAGAATTCCTAACTGTAGCGATCGCGAGTAAGGAAACAGACCCAGTATAAATAATGTTCCGCCTCCCCAAATCGCTCCTTGAGCTAGCTGAAACAGTCGCCGTTTTGCTTCTTTGAGATTGCTATGTTGCTGTCGCTTCAACTGGGTGGTTAACGGTGCATCTGTTGGTGTGGATTTCAAAGACTTGACTGAATGGGATGCTGATTGGCGCTGCCACCGGGAAAGCAACCCACTCATGACAATCATGGTCAGCGCAATTCCACCAGCGATCTTGGCATGGTGGATTAAGCTCGAAGTTTGTCGCTCCTGCTTTGCTCGTTTCAGTTGTTCCTGCAACAGTTGGGCAATTTGATCTGCTGCATCCTCAGGCGAATCTGCCTGTCGTAGTTTGGCATCCTCAGTGGTGACAGTCATCAGGAATTGATCATTGACATAAATGACTGGTAATCCGTGTGATGTCCGGATCTTGACATTGACTTCTTTAGAGGGCGATAGCAAATAATCTTGGCTGATGCGATCCAGTGGTTCTTGAATCTGGTCCAGACGTTCTGTAAGAGTCGCCTTTGTTCCAGCTATTTTAAACGCACTGCGACCATCCAGATAAACCGAGCCAAAAATTATTTTATTATCCGATTCATGGCTTGAACTGGTGGGAGGTTGCAGGTTAGGTAAAAATGGGATCTGAGCTTCAGCTTTTGGCACTATCGAAATTGATATAGCAATTGACCCAGCGAGTGCTAAAAATTGAGAGCGCACTAAAACACCTCCTTTAGCAAATTATGCTACTGAGTACGCCTAAATCATCCTCTAAAATCAATTCAAGTAAATGTACCTGTCAAAAGTAGAGTTTTTACAAAACTTAAAAAAGAATTCAGGAGTCAGGAGTCAGGGAATTTTTTCGTAGAATTTCTAACTCCAGATAGATGAATTCAAAAGTCAGGCAGAAAAACAGCACCGATTGATCAGCAAAACCCTTTTCACTTTGCTGCTCGTAGACTAATGTAGTAAAGTGCGTCAGAATTTACGCACTTTACTACATTTTTGAGGAAGGATTTAATGACCGCAACTTCTCCCCGATTAAAGCACGAGGTTAAAGACCTCGCTCTAGCTGCTTTGGGAAGACAACGTATTGAATGGGCTGGACGTGAGATGCCTGTTTTACGGCAACTGCGTGATCGCTTTGCCCAAGAAAAACCCCTAGCTAATATTCGCCTTGTAGCTTGCTGCCACGTAACAACAGAAACAGCAAACTTAGCTATCGCACTCCAAGCAGGTGGTGCCGACTCCCTACTGATTGCCAGCAATCCCCTATCAACGCAAGACGACGTGGCTGCGTGTCTCGTCGCTGACTATGGCATACCAGTCTTTGCGATCAAAGGTGAAGATAACGAAACTTACAACCGCCATGTGCAAATCGCTTTAGATCACCGTCCCAATATCATCATTGACGACGGTTGCGACGTGGTTGCTACCCTGGTTCAACACCGCCAACACCAACTGGCTGACCTCATAGGCACCACAGAAGAAACCACAACAGGCATTGTGCGGCTACGAAGCATGCTCAGAGATGGCGTCCTTACCTTCCCTGCAATCAACGTCAACGACGCCGACACTAAACACTTCTTTGATAACCGCTACGGTACTGGGCAATCAACCCTTGATGGTATTATCCGCGCTACGAATGTCCTGCTTGCTGGTAAAACCTTTGTTGTTGCAGGTTACGGCTGGTGCGGTAAAGGCACGGCTATGCGGGCACGGGGACTCGGCGCTAATGTGATTGTTACCGAAATTGATCCCATCAAAGCAATTGAAGCGGTAATGGATGGTTTCCGCGTGCTACCAATGGCGGAAGCTGCTTCTTTGGGCGATTTGTTCGTTACTGTCACTGGTAATAAGCACGTGATTCGCTCTGAGCATTTCGATGTGATGAAAGATGGTGCGATTGTTTGTAACTCTGGTCACTTTGATATTGAAATTGACCTGAAATCCTTGGCATCTAAGGCGAAGGAAGTGAAGACAGTACGTTCCTTTACCCAAGAGTATCACCTGCAAAATGGTAAATCGGTCATCGTTCTCGGTGAAGGACGCTTGATTAACCTAGCTGCGGCAGAAGGACATCCTAGTGCAGTGATGGATATGAGCTTCGCCAATCAGGCTCTGGGTTGCGAATTCTTGGTGAAGAATCAAGGTAAGTTGGAACCCGGTATCCACTCAATTCCCAAGGAATTGGATCAAGAAATTGCGCGGTTGAAGTTGCAGGCAATGGGAATTGCGATCGATACCCTGACAACAGACCAAATCGAGTACACAAATTCTTGGACTACTGGAACTTGAAGACTGCTCTCGATTGAGTAGCCCTTCGGGCAAGGCAGAGGGTCAGGGACGTTGATGTGATGGATTCTACATTACATTTATGGGGTTTGCCGACACCCCACACCCTACCCCCCAAACCCGCGCAAAGCGCTTTGACGGTTACTTAAAAAATATCTGCTGGTTCTATGGATCGGAGTTGATTCATAGCCAGCACTCCAGCAGCCATACACATTAAAATTGTTGATACTAAGACGATGAAAGCATTATTCACAGACATTACTACTGGCAATTTAGTAACTTTTATGGCGAAATTATATAAACATAAAGAAGTAAAAAATCCTAGTGTATAACCCAAAAATGACAAGATTAAAGCTTGTTGAAAGACAATATTAGATAAATAATTACTTGTGTAACCTATAGCTTTTAAAGTGATATAGGCAATCAACTGGTCTGAGATATTACTGTAAAGAATTTGGTAAACTATGACCACACCAACAATAGAAGATATCGACAACATGAGATTCAGTATAAAACCAATAGGTGTTTTGTTTCCCCAATATTGTTTTTCAAAATCGATCATGCTTTGACGTGTAAAAATCCTCACATCCTTCGGTAAGGTTGCTTGCAACTCTTGCAAGACCTTTTGCGGAGATACACCTGGTTTCAGGGTGATTGTACCCATATCTATCATTTCTGTGGGAAGGCTGTTGGGAAATATTCTAAAGAAAGTTGAATCACTGACAATTATATTCCCATCTATTCCAAAGGAAGAACCCAAGCTGAATAAGCCGCCGATTTTAACTCTATATCCAGTTAATGAATTAACGGGAGAGATTTCAATTATTTGCTCAGGATTTCCCTGAGCAAATTTATCAGCAATGTCTCCAAATTCTGAGCGTGAATTACGGTCAAAAAGTACGACATCAGGAATTTTTATTTCATTTAGATTTTGCCTAACTTCTGGGATATTTATGATAGGGTTTTCTGGGTCAACACTGATAACGTATATTAAGTATTTCTGACCATTAGTGGGATTTTTAAATTTAGCAAATGCCAAATTCATTGGACTGACTGACTTGACATCATCAAACCCCAAGGCCTGGTTCAAACGAGCCCGAGAAAAGCTTTGACTTGTAGTCAAAGATTTATACTGAGAACTCACCAAAAATAAATCTCCTCTGAGGCTTTGATGTACCTGGGTAGCACTTGAATAAAGAGCATCTAGGAAACCAAGTTGCATAAATATCAAAATGACAATAAAAGCAATACCAGCTATAGCTACAAGAGAATAGAATTTGTTTCGGACTAGTTGTAACCATGCCAATGATGTTTTTAAAACCATGATTCAAGCCTGATTGACTAATGTCTTTAACTCTTGTCTGGATGTATTTTTGAAGACCGCAGCTTAATCAGCTGGTGAACATTTTACTTGCTGGTTTAGGTAGAGGGGAAAACGAAGGCGGGGACAGGATTGGTGGGTTCTACCAAAAAAGCAAAAAATATGCATTTTTATTTGCACACTAGCCTACTATAGCAATCCTAAATGAATTACAAACACCTCTCCCTTGTCCCCCTTGTCCTCCCTGTCCTCCTTGTTTAGATCTCAAATAAGATTGCTATATATCTTGATCCGAGATAATTCTTGATTAAATACTTAAGTAGTATTGCCAACTTATGGGGTAATAATGTAAAAATATACATCAACCCTATTAAACATTCAACTTGCCGCCTTTGCATTTTGGTTGTTTGCTGTAATGTCAACCCTTAACTTTACCAAGCCTGATTATGCTGCATAGTAATAAGCGATAGCTTAGTTAGAATGAAATTGTGTGTTGGTAGCTCACAAAGCGGCACTACACAGTATTGCTGCCCACCCTACATGACATTCACGCCTCAGTATCATTGATTTCACAGCTTTTGAGTTGAGATCCATGCGTGGGAAATAGCCCTGCTGAGAAAGCCAATTCGGGAATTGAGTTTACTTGAACATAGTGACTCAATACCATTTCCTGCAATGATGACAACTAGTACAAGGAGTCATGACGTCAGTCGTCAGGAGTCTTGTCGGGAAGAATACATACATTCATACTTGGTTTTAACCTGTTTCTAACGGTCTGATTATTTCTGTTGCGCTGTACTAGAGCGTTGATTTAAGAAGTGCCAATTTAGCCAAAAGTCTTTCCCCATTTGAAATATCGAGGTATCAATGACTTTTTTTAATCAACAAACAGATAACTATAAATTACTTAAGGAACAACCACACTGGCAAAAAGAACGCCGTGTGAACTCTGGTTTTGAAGATGAAGACACTAAGATGCAAGACCCAGCAGTATCAAAATGCATGTTCAACAGATCAAATCGCGGTCGAGTTGCTATTTTTATTGATGGCGCAAACCTATTTTACGCTGCTTTACAACTTGGGATCGAAATTGACTACGCCAAGCTGCTTTGCTACTTAACTAATAGTGGAAGGTTACTGCGTGCTTTCTTCTACACTGGAGTTGATCGTATGAATGAAAAACAACAGGGTTTTCTGCTCTGGATGCGTCGGAACGGCTATCGTGTAGTCACAAAAGATTTAGTCCAGCTTCCAGATGGTTCCAAAAAAGCCAATTTGGATGTAGAAATTGCTGTAGATCTGATGAACCTAGCTCCTTACTACGATACTGCAGTCTTAGTCAGTGGGGATGGAGATCTAGCCTACGCTGTTAATGCCGTGGCTTATAAAGGAGTTCGGGTTGAAGTCGTCAGTGTGCGATCAATGACCAGCGACAGCTTAATTGATGTTGCAGACTACTTCATTGACTTGGATACTATCAAAGAACACATTCAAAAGGATTCTCATCCAGGCTATAGCTACCGACCACTGTCTAATACTAGTCTGTAACTGGAAGGGGAGAA
>Ga0209611_10001911_pt1 | contig 36270 bp, 30 predicted proteins | sample S1TSphgellanicum_3_FD_187693 | JGI IMG/M metagenome (GOLD analysis project Ga0209611, IMG submission 187693) | Host-associated microbial communities from peat moss isolated from Minnesota, USA - S1T2_Fc - Sphagnum magellanicum MG (SPAdes) (version 2) | ecosystem: Host-associated > Plants > Peat...
TAGTGATGATCAATTATTTTAATTTTTTTATGTTTTCATATGGTTTTAAATAATTTATCATTGGTTATGTCAATATAAAATTTATTTTATTTTTTCATATACATGTTGGTGGGTAGGGAAAAGGAGGGATGTAGTTATAAAGATGAAGGTAGTTATTAGGAAAGAAGGGAAATACTTATTAAAATAGTTAGTAGCAAACAAGTTAATTATCAAAAAAAAAAAGGTAGTTAGATTTTGGACATGAGGCAATTGTCTATGAACAATTTTTTGGAAATGTTCAAGGACAACACCATACCATAGATTCCAAATTTTTAAATTTTACAAAACAGAGCCTACAAAAGATTATAAAAAACCACCCATATATTAGTGCCTCAAAAATTATCATCATTAGAATAAGATTTCAAATATAGAAAAGTAAGACCTTAAATAATTTTTAAAAATGTTTTCAAGTTGACGAAGGCCTACGATGTATTAATATTCTCAACTTTTGTGTATTATAATCATGATCTATCAAAATTTTAATATAAATTTATGTTTTAAATCTTGAAAAATAACTAATTTGGAAATTTTTTCATCCTTTAAAAAAAAAGGGGGGGGTCCTCAAACTTTATGTGTAGATTACAATAAACTCAAAGGAGGGCCCCATGGTTTCAAAATGAAAATTTTAAAAGTTTCAAATAGATTTTTTAATGTTTAATGTTTGACTATGACTATGATTTGAAAATAACTTTTGGTATATTTTATCATGTTTATGCCCTTTCACATTTACACTAGATGAACTTTCCTTTTTATATATTTTTAATGGGTTCTCTTTTTTTCTTTGATCTAGTGATGATTTTGGTGTATTTTTTTATGTTTATGGTTGTGGCATCACAAGTTTCGATACATGAGTTAAAGAACATCCAAAAGCACTTTGAATGGAAGGAGACCAATAAGCTTGTGAAATCTATTTGTCTTATGAAACTTTTGAATTGTTCCAATTTTGTAAAAGATTTAACAATCTTGTAGACACCATAGAAATAAACAATGTGATTTGTAATTGTAGGAGATAACAAACTTCAAGTAGTTGGATTTTAACCATTTTCCATGGAATTGCACAATAAAGAACAAATTCAATTTTCAACTCCAATAATTAGTTCCTCATCAGTGGCTAGTAACACTTACTTTGAAAGTTTTCTACCCAATAATTCATTTTTTTTAAAGAAATTTGTTATAGGATTTGTGCACTCTAAGTAAAGGATTTTAACTTATACATTTGTTAATTCAATTGGAATTCAATGTTATTTCTAATGATGAATGAGTTGGAAACAAGCATTGAAAAACATGCATAGAATGGTGAGTCATATAATGTAAACAACTTTTGTTTTAGAGTTGTCATTCAAGTACCATGTGGAATTTGTATGTTTGGATTGATATGTTTCATTGTATGCAATTTTTTGTGATGGAGACTAAGGTGAAGCTTTTGGTTTACCAAAATCTAATAAAAAAAATTGGCACAAAATTGACACCCTTGCAAATTTATTTTAGGAATGTTTGTTCTACTTAGGATTCAACATTCATTTGGTGAAATTTTTTGGATCTTGATGTCATTGATGTGTTTTGATCTCAAGATCTACATGTTTTTTTTAGAAAGAAGAAGTGGCCAAAAGATTCATGATTTTCTAACTATTATCAAAATTTAAATGTTGTGCATATGTTTTAGATCCATGCTAAGGTGTTAAAAAGGAGGACATGTGCACAATGTAGATATTGCCATTGAGGCATTACTTTATTTCTTGTTACAATTTTTTTGTCAAGATGTAGGTATGGGTGCAGATATATGCGACATAGAAGTTTTTGACATCTTTTGCCATGTCATTTTGAATGATTCTTGACTAAAGAAATGAGATCCACAAGAGCTTGCATATATGAGCATATTGTTCACATATGTGCATATCAAGGTTGTACACAATGCATCATGTCAATTTTGATGTTGACACCCCTTGGTGGCATGTTTGTATTAAAATTTCTAAGACACCATATAAATATGTTTCAATAAATATGTTATACAAGTTAATATTTTACATTGACAAAAACAATCTTCAAAAGTTACAACTAATTAATTACATACAATACCATTGAATGTAAATACATTTTTTAAAGGAATATAATCTACCTTTTGTGAGATATAAATTGAGCTTGTAAATCATTCATTCTATAATCTTGTAATATGTTTTGAAACATGTGAACAAATTTACATGGGACTGAAATGTCAATCCCATTTATGTACAAGGGTGCATTCACACTAACATGAGCAATAGCAAGAATAACTAGTGCTTAATTTTTCATCTTTTAATGTGAAAATTTGTACTAATGTTGCAAGTCATTTAAAAACACTCATGGTCAACAATGTTTTTAATATATTATGAAAACATATGATATGATTTGGAATGAATCTAATCATAATAAATTACTGAAAAACACTCACTAAACACCATAACCACTAGTTTTTTAACATTGTAAATACTTTGATTTTGTGAATTTTTTTTTAACATGACATATTTTGGGGGAGATTCTTTAAACATATCTTACATAATAATATAATGCAACATCTTTTTAAGTCATAATATTTTTGTAAATTTTTTTCGATTTATAAAATGAAATATTCCTAGGATATTTCAAGTTATATAGTTCCTAAGCATGTAAGGTTGGTTCATGTTAACTGTGGACATACCCACATTAGGATGGCACCAAAACATGGGACTAAAAATTCAGTCCCATGTATGTAGAAAGTTACATGGGCCAAAAATTTCAATCCCATGTATGTTTTAGTCCCATCCTTTATAAATACATGGGATCAAATTTTCAATTCCAAATTTCAATTCCATGTAACATACATGGGCTTAAATTTTTAGTCCCATCTATGATTAAATAGGTGAGAAAAATTGAGATCAAAATTTTGATACCATATTGTTCAATTTACATGGGATGAAAATTGGGATTGAAATTTTGATCCGAACCTATGTACAATTGAAAATGGGACCAAAACTAAATTTTACCTATTTTGATCCCATATAAGATTGAACAATTTTTTTTGTACTATTTGTGTAAAATTTTATGCATTTTTAATGCCTTATATTTTATTAAGTGAAATGTAAAAAATTTAAAATATTAATGTGTATTTTTTAATCCATACAATTAACTTTCATGTTTACTAAAAACGATGTGTTGGATGTGACATCTAATGTGAAATTGTCAATTCTCATCCATTTAGCAACCATGATACACATGCATTGCAACATAGTAGACAACATGTGGTTCCAAATGTTCAAATTGTCAAGCACAATGGTTGTTGGATATAGTGGAACTAACATACATAGTAATGATGTTCCCTCCACCTAGTTTTCGCTCTCTTTTAATTTAAACATGTCTCCCAATTGAGCCCTACAAAACTTCATCATTTTCAAGCTATTTACCATGGGTACCACTTGCTTAGGACAAACATTCTTTGTCCATTGTTAAATGAGTTGATCAATTGATCTTCATGATTGCCCAACCGTCTTGTCATTTGAAACAAGAGTAGTAGAAAAATTTGATAGCCAATAGCAACATGTTTTGCTAGATTATAAAGTTGTTTGATGTATGTTTTTTCACATTTACCAAGTTTTGCTAAAGTCTACTTTGTCCTCTTCTACCTCCTCTTCAATGAAGTTATATACTTATATACTTTAAAGGCAACTTGACGTACTTTTTTTGCATGCTTTCACAAAAAGTGGGGATGTGGGATTAATAGATGAATGTTTGTTTTGTTTAAACTAACAAAATTATTTTCCATTCTTTGAAAAGAAAGTGCAACACTAGTGCCTTACTTTTGTTGGTTGCATGGGTTCCAACTTGATGTTAATAAAATCTTTATTGGTTTAATCTTCTTTTCATAAATGATGGGTTGAATAGTGTTTTGAGTGCATCAAAGATATATCTTCTTTCTATTACAATTGCAATAGTTTCAAATAAAAGAACATCAAAGTATGCGATTAGGTTCTACAAATGCATTGGATCAATTTTTAAGAGCTCAACAATGGGCTTTATATTGGAGTTGTTTATGTATGCATATAGAAAACAATTGATATTATTGTTTGAACAATGTTGACCTAGATCTCTTGTATGTTTTTGTGTGTGAAAGTTATGCCCATAAATCTATGGGATTATGATCCAATAATATATTCATTGGTGGTTTCCTATATTTAATTCAAATGTTAGTTAAAACATATACTTGGTTTGGTTTGAAGATCTTGATGGATGTACAAGGTTCAAGTATGGAGTTGTGTTAATGACTACCAAAACATAGAATCCAAATTTTTTTTGGGTTGGATATTTTCTTGAATATATCTCATTTATAATTTGGGACAAGTTGTAAACTACTTATCAAAAAAAAATAATATCACACAAATCACATCATACACAAAGTTAATGGAAATTCACATAGCTAAAAATACAAATATGATAGAATGTTTCAAGACAAAATCCAATTGATGATGATACTACATTGATAATTTTGACATTTTAAAATTTCAATTGGTTCATTTTACTACTAAAAACATTCCCTTTTCATTGTGTGATTTTATCATTACACAAAAGGAATCAAAAAAATATGATATTAACAACTTTAGTTAGAAAATTTGAACAAAAGGTTGCAAATATGACAATAGGAGTCAGAAAAGGTGTGGAGATTACTAAAAAAAACTACACCTTTACATCTTTGAAACAACACATCGGGGACATAATAATTTGGAATGTCAATTTGTCTAAATAGGAATATGGTCTATTATTTGCAAAGTTGTGCAACCATACAAATTTCATAAACTTTTGTGGCATTTCAAAAATATGAAAGGAGTAAAATATGTCTAAACAAAAAAATTTAACTTCAAATGTCTTTTTTGTTTGTCAAATGCATGCATCATTGATTCACAAAATTGGAACATATATTCATGTTGATGATTAAAATAAAACATTGAATTGAAATTGGTTGAAGTTTTATTTATTACATATATAACCACATTTGTGTTTTAACTTTCAAATTTACAAAATTTGAAAATTTGAATATGTTTCTAAACATGGATTATTTTTATCAAGGATATAATGTTAGTTAAATAGTTTTTTCCATCAAATTTCAACATGTTTTAAATTAGTTCAAATCCCATCTAAGTTTGTATACTTATAAAATAGTTTCGCATGATAAGCTTTTTCCAAATAATGTAAAGCTCAATCTAGCATACAACCCTGGAATGTTTATTTTGTGTTAGAAACACATTCATTTGTTATATGTAAAGAAAAATCATTTTGTATACACATTCAATTTCATGTACTTGAAATTCATTGATGAACATAAACAAACAACATTACCAAAGTTGGATGAAAAAAAATAAAAAATTTATGGGGCCAAATGTATCAAATGTGATGAGGCCCATGACTTTCAAAGGAAAGCACTTTAACCTTAGTGCACCTCTAAAACATCCTTTTGTAGTGACTACACCAAAAAAACAACATTATGTTTTTCAATTCATGAAAGAGAAGGTCCAAAACTTGTTTTCTTTGCTAGAACTGAAGGGAAGTCTTTCAAGGATCATGTTAGACCAACAAGTCAAATAAAAGTGGAAGAACTTCCACATCAACCTTTGAGTCCAAATACATCCCAATGTGACTTGTCACTATCATTGAAAAAAAAGCACATTGTTTTAGATTGCAAAAATAAAGCATAAGATCATGCCAAAGGGGTGTTCAAAAATCTTGAGCTAATGTTATAACTTGAAGTTCATCAACCTTAGCCTTGACATTTTGAACTAAAATATATCAACCTTTCATGGTTGTTGTTGCCAAAGAAAATAATATTTGGTATTTTGATATTGATGTAGCTAAACATTTGGCACCTTGAAGATGTTGGTCTTCCTCATATAGACCTTTGAACCCCTCCCTCTTTATGTTCATGATATGGGGGATAATGGAAGTTAAAAAACAAATGGTGTGGCAACAATCACCATTTGTCATTATACAAGCCACATTATTAAAGGAAGATGGCTTGTGCATGAGCATGAAGCTTGAGCTTGGAGTTTTGAGGTTGGAACGTAAAGTTTAATATGAATTTAATTCACCTACATGGATGAATACGTCCATAGATGAATGATTTCATATGGATGAAATTCATCCATGATTGCAAGATAAAAAAATTAAAAATTATTTATATCCATCTTCTTTTGTTGTCCAAATATTAATATTTCAAACTTGAATGTCATTTAATAATGATGGATAATGAAATTGTGATAATAGGGGAAAATATGATGGTGGGACCAAAATGATTTAAATTTTTTTGTTTAAGAAATCATTTTCATGAATAATGTTAAGCAATTCAAAACATATTGTCAAGGTGAATGAGTGTCACCCCCCCCCCTTTCTCCCCCCACCTGATTGTTGTCAACAACATTATATATTTATTTCGTGGAAAACTCGGGTGCCTTGAAAATAAATAATTAAAAAAAAAAACCCCATTGCCATCTATGATAACAGGTTGTTTGAAAAAAGTTAATTAAGGTGCCTAAAACTGAATTTTATTTTATTTTAAAAACCCATTATTATTAATGACATTATGTAGTCTAAAAATATTTAAAACATTCAAAACCAATTGTTGTCAACAACATTGGTTAAATTTGAAGATAGTCATGGCACCTTTGACAAAGAATGTGAAAAAAAAACCCCATTGTTGTCAACAACAATTATATGTAGGTTTGAAATAAGTTGTGGCACCTTTTAGAGGAGGGGGAGGAAAAAACTTAATGTCGTTGACAACACTGTGTTAGTTTGCCCAAAAAAGAAAGAATTTTTTTAAAATAATTTTTTTGTAATTTTAAAAACAACAATGACCATGGGGTGAATGTTAGCATAGTAATGGTAATATATATAGTTAAGACATTTTTGAAAAAATGGCATTTTAAACCATAGTCGTGAAATGCATCTATAATGAAATTTACATTATATTATTCAACAAATGTTATATCATATATAATTAAATTGTGTTTTATGAAACTCTACTTAATTAAAATTATGGGAAAAAAAATTATCCATAAAAATTTAATGATAAAATAGAACATTCATCCATAATTAAAATGGAAATTTTATTTATTAAAAACATGTATTAAATGCAATCACTTATTTTCATCCATACATTAGATGAATGAAAAAAATCATTCATTCATAATGAGGATAAATGCTTACATTCATCCCCATGTTTACATTTAAGTTTATTAGTAAACATTCATTTTGCAATTAAATTCTTGGGTTTACTTGCCTGTGTATAGGGGAAAAGACATTTTACCATCCCAAGTTCCAACTTTAAGCTTTAGGCTCTAGGCTCAGGCTCTAGGCTCATGTAGTAACTTGCCTCCAATAATTTTCATTTTCATGATCATTACATGGTGAAAACAACAAAAAAGTTCAAAAAATAACTTTCCATTGTAATTAAAGGGATTTTTACATCCTATTGGTGCAGGAGTCTCCTCAATAAAAGTTAATTTTTTTGTTGGCCATAACATCAAGATGCAAATAACATCAATTGTCACTACTATTTAGTTCAAACAAATTTTGTGCCATGCATGAAATTAAACATAGAAATGTCATGGTCCTTGGAATTAACAACAATTTCCAACAATTACTTCACACCTTCCCACTTTGTGAGGGATGTGTTGTTGGAAAAGAACCCCAAAAAGTTCCAACTTTTCTTGAAAATGATTTTGAAGACAAAGTTGTGTTCGAACTCATACATTTAGACAAATGTGGTCCCATGCAAATAAAGTCGTTGAATGGATTTGTCTACTTTGCAACATCTATAGATGACTATTCATGATTCATAATAGTTTATTTCCTCGAGAGCAAATATGATGTCTTTCAATGTTTTAGTCTTATAAAGATGTTGTTGAAACTCAAATAGGTAACAAAATAAAATGTTTGTGATTTGACACAGGTGGTGAATACATTTATAATATTTTATCAAGTTTTGTGAAGATAATGGCATGTCTTGACCATATAATATGCCATATAGATTTGAACAAAACAAGGTGTTTAAGTGGAAGAACCACATTTTTGTTTGAAGTTGCCCACAACATGTAACCTATAACATGTAGCCTTTCCAAATAGCTAAACTCCCACATGCAAGTGTAAACACAATAAAATGACTCACCTATGGCATGACTAATGGTTAATTTTACATGTTTTTAAGTAGGACATTAAATTAATGTTGAAAATGTTTTATGTGCTTTTACAACGATGGTTTTAATATATTATGTAACCGTTTAATTTTTTTTGAAATGAATATAATGAATATAAAATACCCAAAAACACTTTTAAAGCATTATAACCAATGTTTTTCACTACTTAAAAGAATTAAAAAAAGACTTGAAACTATTTGAAAGTACATATGTTTAATTTTTTTAAAATATTAACCTTAACATAATACCATGATTAAAATTTTAAACATTTAAAAATATATATTTCAAAATATTCCAAAAATATTTAGATTAAACATAGGACAATGTGGGTGGGTGTGAGTCATTTAACATGTTTAGACCCATACATTTTGGGTTAAGAGGTTATTATAGTTGTTACATTCAAAAATGGTTTTTGGATGTCATAGTGTCATTTTGTTTGCACTTTTATGATTAAAATTTGTTTCATGTCAAATGTTTTTTTAATTTATAAAAAAGGATTTTACCATATGATTTTTATATAATGTCCTTGATAAAAGAAATGAAATAATTTGAAATGGAAAGTTTTACATCAAATGGGGGACTTTTAATTGCAAACAAGTTATGATGTCACAATCTTTATAAAGGTGGAAATGGACTCATTATAATCATAGTTTCCAATGAAGTAACACAAACAAAAATATTTTAATTCATAAATGTGGTTTGCAAATCCAAAATGAGTTCTTCTAAACTATTTCAACATCATATAAAAGTTTGGTGGACTTTTGACGATAAAAAATCAACATAAATGGCAAAGTCCCCCATGTTATGATTTTGTGGAATCGAGGAAAACAAATCATGAAGATCGTAACCTAGTTTACATTACATGGTTACGTGTCATGTATGGTTCATTGGAAATTCAGATGAATGTTAAATACAAATTCACAACTTGAAAGTTTTGGCTTGTAAAAACTGCAATGTGAAGAGTATTATTCAGGACTCAAAATTTTGGTCAAAAGTGGCTTATTCTAAAGTGCAAATATCCATGACTAAACCCCCATGACCACCTCAAGAGCATGCTTATGATGTTCCATGGGAATGGTCTCCACTTATTCTAATTCAACTTACTCTTCTTACTTTACTGCAAAACCTTTGAATGTTGAACCAACTTTGCTATTACCATCCATTCATTGAACCTAATCTCCTCCCCATGTTCTTACACTTTTTAGTGATCACAACATTGATGATTGATCATGACTTACTTGAAAATTCATTTAATCAAAACCTCAATCTTACTTCAAATCCCTTTAGGTTCTCTTCCTCCCCTTACCAATTTACTTAAACTATAAAAGGGAAAATAACCAAGTACATCAATTATGTTGCAAACTTGGTGACCATTTTCAACTTCTACTAAATTTATGAACTAGCCATGGTTGATAAAGCTTTAATTAATTTAAGAAGGAACCATTGGAAGGAAGCTTTGGAGTCTAAATATGCTTCAACATTCAAAATTCAAACATGTGCAAGCATGTAAAAATGGTTCAATTTGGGTGATTCCTATTTTTAAAACGAGAGTAGATTTTGCATTTTTATATTTGGAGCATTTTATTTTAAAATGCCATAAAATTTTGCATATATTTGTTATGCTAAATAAATAATAATATGATTTTTTCTAATGCATTCTACTATTCTTAATATTTTATGTATTTATCACAAGTTTATTACTCTAGTTGATATTTTTTCATTTTTCAAATCTAACAATTCAAATGATTGTTATTAATGTTAATTGAACATTATACACCTTGATACAAATTTTGATCTAAAACTTGAATTTTTGGATTATGACAATGTGAAGCCCAAAAATGTGGAATATGTTTGAATTTTATAAAATGTGGAAAAGGTTGCTTTTTGCGATTTTGATAATATTGCAATTTTTGGATAATAAATTGAAAGTAGATTAAAAGATTAATTGATACAAGGGCAAACCCATCCTTGGGTGGTACCATTAAGAACCACCTCACCGACCAAATTCAAGCAAAGGTGGACTCAATTTAATTTAATTTTTAAAAATGAATCTTTTTAAATTGTGATTTTTACTATTGACTTGCACCACATTAACTTTGTGTTTCCCACCTAAGTATACATTGTGGAAAAATTGTAAACACATACATAGGCTACACAAGTAAAAGATTTGCATTTTTGACATGTGTTTTTGACATTCTTGACACCTTATCATTAAGTGTCAAGTGCATCATTGTAATGTTTTTTTGGTTCATGAACTTTAGACATTAGGGTATGGCTCAAATTGTTGATTGAAAAGAAAAGAAATGAAAGTTATCACTACAAATTTGTAAATGTGAATGCAATTTGGCTTTTAAAACTTCTTAATCCTAGCCTTTGGAAATTGCAAAAACATTATGGTTGCCTCAATCCACTACTACTAAACAAATAAAAAAGAGGAAAATATGAGGCCTTCCTAGAAATTAAACACATTAAAAGAAGTGAAAAAAAATGTTCCTTTTGTGTTCTAGAACAAATGAACCCCAAATGTTACATTTTTGAAACTTTTTCCTTGATCACTCATTTGGAATATTAAAACTTACATTTTTGTAAATCCAATTGAAATTTGAAATTTATATGACTTGGGTAATCTCTTGAAATAAAAATTGAAATGAAAAGCTTTCCTTAAGTGAGTCCTATGTTGTCTAAAAATTGGATGGGTCTAAAATTTTTGGGGAGTGGCATTCCTATTGGTACCACCCAAGGATGGGTTTGCCCACAATATCTTTAGCTTTTGAAAACTTCTCCATATCACATTTGATACATTCATATAGGGGTTGAGTATTTTAAAGTGTACATTTAGGACAAAGAGGAGGTAATCCCTATGGAGTTTTATATTTTGATTTCCATAAAGATGAATGAATCAATATTTTTGAATATTTATGATAAATTAAACCATCACACACTTAGAACCATCAATATCATTCACTTTGTCATGTCCACATGCATGGTAAATATGATTAGTAAAGAAATATTAAAAAAATGATGTTATGACACATTCTTGGTATTCTTCAAAGAGTTCGGATTCATAGTTCAAAAGGTCAATCTCACAAGGTGTCACCTATTCTCTAATGTACTTTTCACACAATTTTGTTCTTTTGCCTTTGAGGATAGCTTTTTTGGCCTACTTTATTTTGCTTGGACCCAAAAATGCAAGATGTTGATTCAACACTACCACCAAGTCAATTGGTTGTTAGTTGGAAGTGGATTTTGAGAAGGAATCATCATATTTCAATATTGAAATATTGATCATGGGAAAAACTCCAAGAATTAGTTATTAAAATTATATCATTAAGAACAACAATTGGATGTGTAGCTACGCATAATTAATTTTCACATTCACCAAATGAATGTGGAAAAATCATTCTTAAACTTTTTGAATCTTAAATGAAGAAATAAACATGCTTCAACCCAAAAACTTTGTTCACCTTGATTGCCCAAAGAAGGTTTATAGTCTTTTCAAAACCATTTATGACTTAAAACAATTAGGTGAATGTGGTATGGGAGATATAATTTTTATTTCCTACAAAGTGAGATCAAAAAGTGTGATGTTGATCCCAACATATGTATCAAAACAATTCAAGTCATTTTATCCTTTTAGCTTAGTTTTATGTGAATTATTAATTGAAATTTGTGAGCAATGATGAATGATTCTTATAAGGTGTCAAAGTTGACCTCTCTAGTGCATTTAAATGACTAATTTACGAACCCCATAGAATAAATTGTTTTTAGATTCAAGTAAGACCATCATTTCAACCATTCCATTCACTTGCTTCAAGAGAGATATTTTGGGGACGTTTTAAAACATTTTGCGATGTTGGAATGTAAGGTTGAAAGTAACATAAAATAAACACAAAAAGTAAATGTCTCCATTTAAATTATGTGTCATTCACATAATTATAATAAAATAACATAAAATTGAATGAAAATATGTGTCAAGTACTATCCATGTTTGAGTTATTAAGTTTAAAAGAATATAATTTTTAAAAACCAAAAAAAATTTGAACTTTATATGTAAAGTAAAAATACATTTGAAACCAATTAATTAATGTGTTCAAACGTACTTTTACATTTAAATACTTAATGAAATAAATATTGTATGGGCATAAGCAAGATAAAGTGAACAATTTTAAATACAAAAGTATGCAAAGTGGATATAAAATAGTAACAAAACCCATGATAAAATGATCATACATTGATTTTCTTTATATGAATGATTAAATATTAAATAATTCTTTACTACAATGCATTAGCTTTCAAATTTTGCATCATAAAAATAGACTAAAAATGAGTTTTTCAAGATATAAATGGTTTTTATAGTCTATTTTTTGCAAAGTGTGGACTTTTGTAAATGTTAAATATGATGCAACAAATAGAAAATAGATTAGATTTTTTAGATCCTTTAAAAATATAATTATTCTTATATCTTAACATTGTATAAGTGTATTTCATTATATATTCTGTGTTTAAGGTTCTCCACCCATTAAACATGGATATTTTTTGTTTATTTTCAAACCTTATTGGGTGAAAGCATCTTTGGGTGGTACCACTAGGAATGTCACACCTTGATTTTCCTAGACCTATCAAACTTTTTAAAATCATAGGAAACACATAAATAAATATTTTCATAAATTTTTTTTAATGAGTACATTTATTAGGTTCCATAAATTTTAGAATTTCACTAATATGAAAAATATTGTGTATTTTGATGTTCCTATCATTTTTTAAAATTTTTCGAATGTAGATTAATTTACATGTAAAAAAGAGGACCAAGGGTTTTTTAATCATACTTCCATTCATTTTGATATTACTTTATTGTTTTCATATACAAAATACAAGGTAAAAAGGAAAATGAATTTGTATAAGTACTTTTTTTTGTTTACTTTAATATCATGCTTGCACCCATATGTACTAACCTAAGATATAAAGATCATCATATATTTGAGGTTGTTGTAAAAAAAATTATAATCTATCTTTGTTAAAACATATTTGACACCTACTTAAAATTAAAGTTGATTCTAAAAAAGTAGAGTTCACAAATAGATGACATTTTTAAAATATTAAAAAAATTAAAATAATGCAAAATTTGAAAATTAATGCATTCAAATTGGGTATTAGGAACCACTATGGGACACAGCAATCATTTGATTTCATTGAGATAAACGCTAATTTAAGATGATGTTAGATTTATTAGATGATTTTTTACAAAAATATTTTTAATGTATTATGAGAACATTAGGATAAATTTGAAATGAAACTAATGAACATGGAATACTCAAAAACACTTTTAAAGCAATGTAACCAATTTGCTTTTCGTTGCTTGAAGGACTTTCACTAAGAGTTGAAATTATTTGAAAATAAAATTTTAATGAGATTTGTTTTGTATACACATTTGGATATAATATATGATGCAACATCTTTTGAATCATAAACATTATAATTATTTTCATATTGATTAAATCATGATTTTAAGAATATTTCACAAAATATGCTACTTTTAAAGATTTGATTCTCAATGAAAAGGTATTTTATCTTTGATCATTCAACTAAAAACATCAAATGTTTCACAACTTTATGATATGAATTTTTGTTGCATATCGAAGTTGTCAATTGCTTCATGTATGCAAATACAAATACTTTTCTAAACTTGGCTTTTCTCGTTAGGAAAGTTGTTCAATTCATGGCATGTCACATTAATGCATTTGACAACAATAAAATGCACCTTTTGCTCTGTACATATCACTAAACATATGGGAATTAAATATGGTGGTGAAGGTTCACATCAACATCTAGTCTAAAAATTCAAAGATGGATTGCCTCTAATTGGACAAATAATCAAGACTTTTTGCAAGTCTACATCTAGATACATATTTTATACTTGTTGGAGGTGAAATTTTATGGCTCCATGTGATTTAAGCAAGCTATTGTTGATCTTTCCTCAATAGAAATTGAGTACATTGTAGCTATTTTAGCAACAAATAAAATTGTGTGGCTAACATAACTAATGAAATACTTTGGATCAATTTCCTTAATTGCAACCTATTCAACTAATGTGTGATAATCAATCTTGCATTGTGTTGTCCAAGACATCTAAAGAGCATGATCCATTATTCATATCTACATCAAGTATCGTTATTTGAGGGAGAAGGTGGCAAGCTCAGAGATAGAATTTGCTATACATAACAAATGCACAAAAATGTTGTCACTAAAATCTCTTCACAAATTGAAATCACCAAGTTTTGTAGAAAGGAAAGGATTTACAACTCCACATCCTAAAGCATGATCAGGTCTTCTTTTTGAAGTGAGGGTGTTAATGATATATATTCATTTAGGGTTAACATGAACACACCATACCCTTTCATACTCTTGGGTTGTGTCTGGAACACTTAAGGGGATCTTCTATATTTTGACATTTACTCATAATTGCAATATACAAAGCACAGTTTTGTTTATCACATTGTGTGTGTTGATAATCCATAACATCTTATTGGGTCACATACCCATTTGAAGCACTTGGGGTCTCCTTGCAAGGGGTCTGCTTGCAAGGAGTTTCTTAAGGACTTTGAGAATGAGGATGATCGATCCAAAACCTATTGTGAGATTAGAAGACTTGAATGGAGAGTAACATTTGGTGTGTGTCCAATGGAGCTACGACCAAGGTCTGGTGGTAGTAGTACTAGAGCATTACAGACTGTCCTCAAACCAACGCAATTTCAACAGATGTTATTATGCCACTTGGACTTGAAGCCAAGAAGAATTTTGGGGTGCAAGTGACCCACAAAGTATCTCACATTTTGGGCTGGATGCAATGGAGAAAGTCAACAGAAATTGCAAATGCCCAACTTTTTCAGGCTGCGATTCAAAGAGGATAAGATGTATATTTCTAGTACATGTATCACTACTTGAAACTTGGAGAAAAGCTCTAGTTCTGCTACACCTATGAGAATGTGGTGGGTATAGATAAACAGGATGGCATTTTCTTGTTAGGAGAGCTGAAGTTACTATCTGTATTATGTTATATCTGTGTTCATATATGAGAACTGGAATGATCCAAACATCCCAAGATTTCGCTGTGGATCACACAATTCAAATGCAGGCCTGCTGTGCTATCCTACCTTAAATTTGAATGCTGCGCCTTCCAGTTGGAATTACTGAAGATGTCAAGGAGCTCATTCTTGAAATTTTTCTACTTGCTGAAGTTTCTTGGAAACAAATTTCAACTTTGTTTTTGGTGCTGCCATTTTATCATTGCTTTCTATCAATTTCAAAACTGGCAGGGGACTAAATGCAAGTTATGGGATTAGAATGATGACTTCAAAATATACTGAATTTTGTTTGTACAGTAGCAAGACTTTCCTGGACATGGCCCAGGTGGTTCATGTGGTCATGCCATCAGCTTGGGTGAAGGAGTAGTGCAGGTGGGAATTTGTGTTGTGCAATTGAGCACAATGAGGTATTGGAGAGTCAATAATGGATCAGAAAATTTGCACGACTAGGTTGACCTCATCCTTGGCTGCAAGCAACTTGAGGCTTTAATTGGTATGGCTGCCAAATACTATTGGCCTTGTCCAGTATTTGCTGTAGAAATTTAGGTTTTTTGGGTAGGGTTTATTTGTTGTTGCACCCCAATATTTTAGTGTGAACAAAGTTCCAGCTTTTTCATGTTTGGGAGGGTTTGTCACCAAGGAACCATCTTAGAGTCCCATAAACATAACATTCTAAAATGTACTCATTGGTCATTGTAGGAATCCAAGATCAAGACACACAAATGAATGACAAAACAAACTTGGTGTTAACCAATAACAAACTCAGTAACCACACCTCCTATTCCTCTTTTGTGCTCTAGTTGTGCATGACAGTCCTTGTGCAACTTCTCAATTCTCAGATGCAAATCATGCATAATATTTCAACTGAAGATTGGATGTGGAAAAAGTTGCTGTTTGCTGCAGCTGTCCTGTTCTAAATACATGTTACAAAAGTGGCACAAGGAATCAGTAACAGCATTGCTCCTTAGTAATGACTTGAAAGCAGCTGTGCAGTGGCAACAGACAACAGGGGTCATGTGGTCTCATGGACATTATCAGATGATGTCTTCAAGAACCCATCTGTACAACAAACTCAGGTACCCATTATGATGTTTGTCATGAATTTGACTGGCGTACATGTAAAAGTGGACCTAGGGGATATCTGCATTTGTGTTGATAGCCTTCAGAAGTTGCAGCCATCATAGATCTGTATTTTGTGAACTTGCACAAATTAGCCTAGAAACAAAGTATAATCTTGCATGTTTGAAGAAGGCAAATCCTCTGTTCTTCTCTGTTACCAAATGAACATGAAATTCTCTATGCTAGTGTCCATGCTACTTAGCTGTAACTGCTGGTGGTTGAATCATAACTCAGGCCTGTTGCAGTTTGACAAATGTGCATCTTGTCAAATTTGTCTGATTGTTGATGCCCAGAATTAGAGACATTATCACTATCAGCATTCTGGTTAAATCTTCTGTGCACACCTGCTGCTCCACCTGATCACCTTATATTGAAGAACCTTCATGGGTAGCTCTCCACTGTACATGTGTGTATGTTATGTGTGTAGACAGCTAAACTCATCAGGTGTTGAAGAGACTGTTGACAGAGAACCTACTGCCAATGACAGGGGCTGGTGACAGTGCCTACTTACTCCTACAAGTTTGTCAATTTGGACACATCAGTCTAAAGCAGTACATTCTAGAACAGAATTCTCCAGCAGGGTGAGGTGCATTGAAATTACCCACTTTCCTGCACTCAATCCTTCTAGGCCTTCTTCACCATTTTTCTGTAGAAATTTACTCTCAGATCTGTCAAATTAGACACATTATAGAATGGGACGTGGATCTATTGTTTAGATGAGGATTGTGCTGCAGGTTCAACTTGTATCTTGCTTTGCTCTTATTGTTGCTTCTGTATTCAAACACTTCTTTTGTCAATTTGTTACATTCTCATGGCAGTTGTTGTCACTTTGGCAGATGTTCTTGGCTGCAAGTCAATTGGTTCCTTGTCGACCAATGATTTCAGTAACTGCAGTGATTCATGAGGCTTGATTTTGATGCTCTCCCATGTACACAGACCCAACAGGATCTAAGTGTCTTGACCCTGCATGAAAACTGAATTACCTATTGGAGCCAAGTTATGAACTTGATGTCCTTTGGCCCTTGGTGTTTTCAGACAACTGTTGGTTCCTCACAATGTGTGTTCAAAACTGGCAAACAAAAGCGGCACTTTGACATTCCACCTTTCAGCTGGTGCAGTTCTTACAGGACAGACGTGTGCTCAATTTTGTAGCCACTAGTATGGTCACAAGATGTGGTATCAAAGAACAAAGGTTGACTCCTGACGGTCTGAAGCCCAGGAAGGTTCTTGCAAAGGCAATTTGGAGTCCAGTGTACATGTAGAAATGAGTACTAAGTGTAATACATATGTCCAATCTTTTTGTTGCTGAGGTCACCATGTACATGATACAGTGATGAGGACCCAAATGTCCAGACCAGAACTCAATACTTCAGGTTGCAAAGGTGAGTATTGTAACAAGCATGAAACTGTTGATAAGGGATAAACTCATCTTCTTTGATGTTAAAGTCTATACTCGAACATGAAGGATAAGTGTTAAACTATGCATCAAGAAGGTCACACAAGTTCAGTGTTCAGGTTGTCTAATTTCAAACTGAATTTTAAGCTGATTAGAATCATGGTGGCATGGTGAAAAACCACCAAAGATAAGGGATCAGAATTTTAACATTCAAGCATCGTGTGGGATGGTAACAGATTCCACAAGATACAGGATCATATTACAACTTGAAGAACATTTTAGCTCTGCAATCCACAACCAGGTTGACATGTCTAATTTCAAGCTCTGAAATCAACAACAAAACAAGTTGTGAATGGTCTTCTTACAGATGTAGGCAACAAGCTGCTGACAAACTATTTTTTTTCTGTTGAACTCTCTCTCACCTTGGAACTAATAAGATGAACAATGCAGACACAGACATATTGCACACCAACAGCAAAGATCTTAAATTCACAAGACTTTTGGTATTCAATGAATCAACAATACTGACTACCCAAGGGGACACTGCATTACAAAAACCGAGCTTTTCAGCTTTCATATTGCTAGCTCATACAATAATAGTGTCACAACATGTACATTTTAAACTACTATTGCAAGTTCAAAGAGGGAATTAATTAAGCTGCAACCCCAACTGCATATCATTTTGGTCCGGATGCTCCAGAGGGGGAAGCTTGAAACACATCACCAGGTTAGGACTCTACAAAATGTACACAAATTATGAACAACAAAGGCTAGATGATCATCACCCAGCCATTGCAGAGGACATCAATGTTCATCATGACTCTTCTATTGAGCATTACAGTGTACTCAATTTGTTTTAGCAGCTGTACACTATTTACTTGTCTGTTACTCAGCAGCTTGACACGATCTACAAGCCTTTTGTGTTCACTAGATTTGAGTCTTGGTAAGAAATTGCTCCTCTACCCAAGCAGCTGGCTGGCTACTGAGCCACATTACTCAGGTATGAAATAAACTCAGGATTCATGGTGAAATGCAAGTCTGTGCAAGCAAATCTGCAAAGATTACAACATTGGACCCAGTATGATGCCCCAAAGTTAGGCAATGATTTGGTGGGCCTAGACTAAAAAGGGGATTGTGGTGTTGTTGGGCTCTTGAATTGAGCTGAAAACTAAGTCCTGGCGGTTTGCAGAGCTCTATAGTACTTGCTTGACTGCATCCACATTAAGCTTGCACAAGATGGTACTGTTCGGGTCTTTCAGCGCCCTTGGGATGATGTTTGTAAGCATTGGAGAGGAATTCTTGGAAGGTAAAAGCTCGGTAGATTCGAGGTTGTTGTGGCGTGATGAGCTCTTCAGGTGCCATAATGGTTGCACTCAAAGGAGGGTTAAGGAAGCAGGCCATTGAGAGACGCTTGCTGGTACCATTCACAACTGCCCTGTGTAATACACTCTTGTATCTCCTGTTGCTCAAGATCTGCAAAGCAAAAGACAATAATTTTCCACATCATGAGTCCAATAGAAATTCCAATTAGCAAAAAAGGAAGAAAATTTCCTCCAAAGACAGAATCACCAAACTTTTTCAAGGACTTGGATCTCTCCTTCAACAAACAGTTCAACAACCAGCTTCTTTATAACTGTCAGAGATGGCCACACACTTTGTACTAGCTACTGTCACTGCTGCAGTGCTGGTGCATTCGGGTATAGCATGGACTTGGTCCCCTTGCAATATCTTCTTCCAACAGATCATGTCAGAAACTTGCACATGTGACTGCAAGTTACTAAGATCCGTGCTGCAAAATGTGCTGAATCTTTTGACTGTGATCTTACAATCAGTGAATCTTGTGAAGATTGCTCAAACAAGAATCCCCATACATATATTCTGCTGCTGCAGCTGTTGTTTAAAATAATTGTCAGTTCTTAAAAACAAAACTTCTTCTACAGTGAAGAAGAAGAAGAAGAAGAAGAAGATGATTATGATGAAGAGTGGGGCTTCATGCATGCAACTGCTGATCACTCTTAGCATACACTCACTCACTCTTGGCCCTATTGCAAAGTTCAAAACCAGACTGTTGACTTGGCATGATGATGATAATGATGATAGAGAATGTGAATAATGAATCTACTGACAAAGTGTTTTGACTTTTTGTACACGTAGCAGGGGACAGAGAATAAGAGCTCATTGAGTCCTGTCCTGGCAGGATTTGATGTAATATTCCAGGCCACATGCAGGCAGGCTAGCCAGGGCCCACTGCAACTAGCTGGTACCGGCCTAGTTTCAGCTGGTAACCATCAGGGTTTATCTTGATAGAGGTGGAAAGAGAATGAAAGCTGATTCAATATCTAGATGCATCGAGCGTCTGGACTAGCAAAAGCTGTTTTAGCTGCTCTGCTGCATCTCATCATCACTCCAGTGTGAATCACAAATAGAACAAGCTGAGGCCAAACTAGCTTAGCTTCTGTAACATCTGGAATACGTCATATTCTGTTGCAGCTTTGTAGCCCTGCTGGATCAACTTCTTGGTTCTTTGGTTCGTTGGTTGGTTGCTGCATGCTTTGGATTCATGCAAGTCGACCCGGAGAATCATTACTGGACCAGTAGCTACATGTACATACAACTCACCACTGCCAGCAAAAACTTGTGTGGAGAAGGTCTAGCATTTGTAGCAAGAATGTACAAAATTATTGGGAAGTCTGCACATGACTAGAGTACTACTGTATGTGTGTGTGCGTGTGTACCTGGAAGAGGTCACCAACGTTCACGACGAAGCACTCGGGTCGAGGTTTGACGGTGACCCACTGCTCGTTGATGAATACTTGTAAGCCGACCACATTGTCCTGGTGAAGAATGGTGAGGAGATGCGGGTCGGTGTGAGCGCGAAGCCCAATTGCGAGCTCGGGCTCAGGACACGGAGGATACAAGTTCAAGCGCATGGACACCATAGCTGATTCTTCGAAGTAGTGGTTCAGTCGCGTTGGCGGCAAGCCCAGACCTTCCGCAAGAAGCTCAGTGAGCTGCCGTGCTAGCTTCTCCACTTCGCCCATGTACTCTTCCAATGTCTCACTGCACACACAACACACGCCACCATGCATCTACCGTTCGTTATGATATTCTAGAGCTACTCAATCTTCCAGCATCTGCTAATCTAGATCCAATAGGGACGAGATCTCATGCAGAACTTGAGGCTATGTCCACCAGCTTGCAGTCTGAAGAAAACATCATGCAATACCTGAAATCCTCCTGCTCAGAGTCGAAGATTTTGGAGGCGTATTCGGCGATGTTGGAGTAAGGATGTAGCTGTAAACTGAAGCTCTCTGCCCAGTGTCTCACAGTTTGATCAACCCATGTGTTAGCTCCGTAACCGAACTTCTCGCCCGGGGCTCGATGTGCTCTTTCCTTCGCTTCAAGCGGACGCTCGAAGAGACGGTGCGCTTGCGCCTCGCATCTCGCAATCAGTTTGAGGTCTATTCCATGGTTTGCCACTTGCAGAAATCCCCATTTCTCGCAAGCTTCGGCCACGGCACACACCACTGACTGTCTGTCGATCTCCCCACTCGTCCACAGCTTCGAGAGGTCGACGACAGGAACGTCGAGAAGCTCTGAACTCTGTGCGCATACAGACGCCCTGTCGTCTTCCACTTCCACGAACATCTCTGGGAGCTTCATTGAACCTTGTAGGATAGCTGAAATCAATACGGCGTTGGTCAGTGAACCTGAGCTCGCTGCCAACATGGCTGCTAGATCTGAGGTAGCTGGAAGTCTCGTAGACGGTATCTGTTGCATACCCATGATGGCTGCCACAAATCCCAGCGGCTTGGAATTCAACAAAACGAAAAAAAACACTAGAAGATTCTTGAACGAAGCCTGCAGCTGCGCACTTGGGGTCGAGAGTTTGAAAGCTAATGATCAACGATTCCGAAGAGTCCAATCCAACTCGCACATTTCAGCTGCTAGAAGATTATCAGAAGATTTTCGAGAACGGAGCTTGCAAGGTACTAGAACTTGGAAGTTTGACGGGGTCTTTACGATATTCAAGGTTGTTGTGACGAACTGCAACCACATGTCTCGCTTCTTCAAGCTGCAGGAATGCTTAAAGCTCTCGACGTCTTGCACGCGGAGTCTAACTTCTACTATTGGCGGAGAACTAAAGCATTTTGTACAATAGACATCAACTTATCTACAACTTCGTACAAGTGCGCAGCGGAACAGACTGGCTGACTAGGCAACAACAAGAAGAACTGAACAAGCTTGCTATGAAAGATTTCGGACGTCGACAAGTGCATTGACAATGAAGAAGCTGTAGAGGACTAGACGTTTACAACAACATTCACAAGTTGTGAGATCTTCACAGCTGAACATGTATATATTCTTGGAATCAAGAATCGGCAGCTCGCGGCTCGACAAAGCAACATTCAACTCAAAACTATACTAGGCACACGCAACGACAAACTTTGAGTTAACGCGCAACCCAAGCTAGATTGGTCGAGATCGAGGAGTCGGGCTACTGCAGCTGGGAGGACGTAAAGCGAGAACAGGATCAACGACTAGCTGGCTGGAACAACACTATGAAGCCATGCATCCAAAATGGACGAGAGGAAGTGGCCGGGACGTTGTATCCAGATAGGTTCGGAACATCAAACACATGAAGAACAGGCAGCTCTTGAATATAAGCGGCTGGTGATCACTACAAACTCAGGGCTCCAGCAGATACCGTAAGTCTAACTAGACGTCGAGACGCAGATCAACATGAACTAGCTGGACAACTGCTGGACATTAAGAAATGCTCGAATTCGAAGCAAGACTGCAACACTGACTAGAAATTAGTTACACTCTAGTATCCGAGTTTTATAAAAGCTGGACAGAAGAACAAACCCCCAAGCAAGCAAACAAGCAAGCAAGCAGTTGCTCCAACACGTTAGAAATATGCCAATTTCAAACGGCTCAAAGGACGTTACGTGGATCAGCTGAACGAGCTAGTAACTTGCAGCAGTACCCCTGAAACCAGGAAATTAAGAACTAGCTGTAGATCAACAACACTAGCGAGTGAAAGACCAAGAACATGTATACCAACCCTTGAACCCAAGCAGCAGATGGAGCGCGGACACGAGGAGAGAAGAACATGCAGTCTAGAGAGACACTGATGAGGATGAGCGAGGTGCAAGGCAAATGAAGAAGAGGAACGTGTGAGAGAGAGAGAGAGAGAGAGAGCGAGCGAGAGGGAGAGAGTCTGCAGCACCAGCAAGTGCGGAAGGGTAAGCGGAGTAGCAGGAAAGGCAGTGGGCGTGGGATGGGATGTTGTTGGGCAGAGAAAAGGGCGAGCAGGCAGGGTCTTTTATATTTAGCTCAGCAGCGGCAGGAGCCCAGAAGACGCATCTGGTTGCAAACCCAAATTGGGCAGACAACGCCGTGGACGCTTCTTTCCTGGTACCCTCCATTCCGGGAGCGTCTGGAGAGGCAGCAGCCACTAGCTTCTGCCAGACAGCCTCCCCTCTCAGTCCGTCAGTCACTAAGTCAGTCGCAGTCACTAGGTCCACTGCATCTCGTCTTCACCCAGCTATTTGGCCCACTGTTGTACGTTCCCTTCGCTTGTACCCACCTACGTATACCTACGTATACCCACAAACAAACAACTGTTCATACACCCATACAAACATATACATACATACATACAGGCTTTAAGCGGTGGTGCAGTACAGATGAGAACTCGGAAGCTAGTTTTCAACGAACCTCTCTCATTGCTACCTCAATAGTTTTTGGTTCCAAGAACAAATTATTTTTGGAGCAAAAAAACTCGTCTACTAATTAAGTGTTTTCAACACCTTGATTAGTTACTTAATTGGGTAACTAACTAGAGCACAATGAGATCACACATACATATCTGCCTACATGAGATTGCACCTGGTGAAACTCAGTTAAAATCTAGGGATTTTACGTTTTACCTCCTGCAAGAACTACCCACATATGTACCCAGGTCAAGAATTTTTTTGTTTCATTGAGAGTTTAAACAACTCTGAGTGGAACAAGTATGATGAGTGTTACCCAGGTTTAATTTAACCCTGTAACTAGGTTGATGAGATGGATGATAATTTTCATGATGGACAAACTAGCATTTATAACAATGAGTGTTACCCAGGTTATTTTAACCCAGTCCCTAGCTTGATGAGTTCAATGATAATTGTGGTAATCATGGATGAACTAGCAAATACAATGAGTGTTAACTTACCCATATTAGGTTCAGCCCCGTAACTGGCTCGATGAGATCAAGGATATTTGTTGTAATGGAAGGAATTACTAGCCATGTTTGAAATGGACTTCTTTGTCTCTGTTTTTGGCAGTAATGACCATATCATCTTATTACTTACACAGAGAGACAGTGACATTGTGGTTGGTTGTGGGTTCCGAAATAATTGTACCAGAGACCAATTCCAACAATTCCCCTGGGTTCTTGTGATTTCCAAAAAATAACACCTAGCTGAGAGTACAAAATGGCAGTCTCTGTGATGAATGCACTTCACCCTTTTGAAACACAGTGATTAGAATTTTTCAGAGTTGTTAGAATTTTTTTCGTTCTAGACTCTTTTTCTGGTGTTGTGAGCACAACTGAAACCAACCATCTTACTTTTAATCTAGACTTGGTTACAATAAATGTTTTATAAAACAAGTGGGTTTTGTGTCAGCTGCTCAGTGGTTAAAAGAAGCATGATAAGCACTAAAGCACAGCACAGCACAGGGTTCCTCATATTCCTTGAGGGGCTTTTCTTCTCTCCTCCTGCCAAAGCAACAACAAAATCTGCAGTCTTGCTTTGTTGGGGGACTCAAAAGTTGCTACCCCCCCCAACTGGAGGACGTTAAATCAGCAATGGGTCCTTATTGCAGACAGTACAGAAGTGCAGACTGTCTGCTTCTTTTTTCCCTGACTGCCCAATTGCCCAATCAAGGTGTGTCTGGTGCTGACCTGGTGCTGACCAGACACATCTTGGTGCTGCCCACACACAAAATTTTCATCTTATTATAAACACTTTGGGCACGTAATGTACACCAGGAGGCATATTATGCCTCTTAGTGTCTACTACAGACCCAATGTGTGCATAACAGGACCTCTATTTTTGGTCTGGGTATCAACCATCCTTTTTTCAAAATGATGGATTGAAGCAAGGGCACACAAGAAAAAAAAAAGAATCAGAAAGTACAAAATAAGGACCCATTGATGATTTAACAACATCCTCCACCCCACCCCCCAAACCCCTCTGGTGCCCTTCCCTGGCCATTACATTTACAAATATTAATATATTTGGGATGGCTCAGTTTCACATTATTGTTGCAAACTAGCCAAGTTTCTCTATCTGCTTATTGGAGCCATGATGAGCATGATTGAGCCAAATAATGTACACACCAGAAGTAAAGATAGCAGCCTTTTGTGACACCAATTTTCTGGAAGGGATTTGCCATGATCTGCAGGGTGGTAGCTTAGAGATTAAATCACACCTTTTGTAAAGATCTCTATGATAGATATCATGATTTGTAGATAGAACATGATCTGCATTAGCAACAAGCAGATTTGTGGGTAGGGATTCCACAGTGATCATAACAATGTGGATTTGTCACTTGCTTGCATATGTATGATATCTGTGCTAGTCAGGAGGCAAAGTAGAGAGACATTGAATATTGTTATGTTTGAAGTGAAGTGGATAGGCAATGACCTCCAGGTTGGGACTTGGGACCTCTGTTATGCAATTTTGGGTTTGCGTAACATTATCAAACTGAAAGAGAGTTCTTAAACTTATCCAATGCTATGATATTTGATTTAAGCATTAATTCATTAGCTTGGCTTTATTGTTAGGGTTTGTGCTTTGACTTAGACAGCACAGTAGTCTGCAATTTAGGCATGGCATACATATCTGATTGTCCAATCCCACACCAACTTATCATAGATTTGCACACCCGCATTAGGCTATCTTTTGATTTAAAACTTACAAGGACAAAGCCTAGGACCTCATTAGGTCAACTTCATATGTCTGTCAAATGATAATGTGTGATCAAGTCTGATCTCTGCACCAACTTTTCAGGGTCTAGTTCTTCTCCCATTAATTTCATGGTGGATTGGAGATAATGTTGAAAGATTTGGACAAGAGTTCTAGTTCTCCTCCAACAACTTAATCTCATTAGGGATTGGAAGGTTTAATCAAAACAGTTTTTTTTTTAATGCAAATTATGTTTTATATTATTGAATCAAAATACTCTTGACCCATTCAAATGTACAACCTCACATTCTCATTGGTAGAGATAGTCTATCAAATACAAATGTCAATAAAGGGATTTCAAGATGTATAAGTTGCACAAGTTGAGATGAAATCCATCCTTCAATATAGTTCATGGGAACTAATGGTGTTTTTTTTTCCCCTTCAATTTTGTGATTGACCTGAGGTGGTGATCATCCATAACTTAATTTAGCCAAATTGTTGTTAAAAAATATGAAAAGGAAAATTATATATTGTATGTTTTTGGCTACCTACTTGAACCATGTGTAGAAATCTCACGATATTTTTGATATTTTTCTAATTTTGGAGAATTTTTTACAAAAATCATTAAATTTGGAACAAAAAATTTCAATTTTTTTGCAACAGTGTCAAATTTTGCGGAAAGAAAAAAGAAAGGCCAATGAAAACCTATAGGGTTGATGCACCATAAGTGCAAACTATGGGCATGATTCCCTTGCATCTTGGAAACTATGCTACTTGGGGTTGTAGGGAGGGCTGGGGGAAAGGTTGCAACAACTTGTAAAATGTAAGAGAATATCAAAAATGATTTGTTTGAATTGTTGAAAATTTGCTAAAATGTCCTCATCTTTGTCGAGTAAAGTTGGAGTGTCCCCTTCCCTTGCATTGAATTGTGTGATGCCTTGGAAGTGTGAATGAGCAATGCAAGGCCTCAAAAGTGTGACATTCGTGATCCATATCTTCATCTTTAAGGATACAATTCATTGTGCTTCACCAATTCCAAAATCTCAATCATGGATTGTCAATGATCATTATTGAGATTAAAATCCATTTCAAGATTCAAGCTCTTTAGCATCTATGATCAAAGTCACCTTATTAACACCATTTAAATAGTACATCCATGCATTTGAAGTTGTAACTTAGAGAATGTCCAATCAGCTTCAAAGGCGCACAATGTCATGTTTATGTTGGCTTTGAAATGTTCAACACCTATGTTTTTTTAATGAAATTCAAGGGCTCGTGAGTACAGACTTGTTTATATAAGAGCTCAGATTTCAATCTGTTTGGTGAAATGGAAATTAAGACATTCACCTAAGGTAGCAGCCATATCATCCAGGAAAAAACTTTAAATCATGCTAGTTAATTCAACATTTCATATTTCACTAAAAATGTGCATGTCTGTGAATGATGATAATCAATAGAGTGAATGAGGGAACAAATGGTTAACTAAATTTTCACCATTAATGACATTCCTTTGTCAAAATGGAAGGACATCAACCAAATACAAAGTTAACATTTCAAAGAATGATTTCAACAAAAGAGTAGATTCCATACACATCACATTCAATTGTAAATGAAAATTCAAATGTGTGACAGCATGCATATATTTGTCTTCATTTCAGATTTGTGGACTTCTCACAATTGCCAAATCACAGCCATCAAATCCAAATTAAAAGGGGAGCTCAAGTGGAGCTAAAATTGAAGAAGTGCAGGCAAATGAAAAATGACAACTCAAAGATTGTAATGTTTAAGAATTCAAGAACCTGTTAGAACAAAAGGTCAAAATGCAAAGGTTGATATCTGATTTTCATCAAAGAAATAACCAGCTCATAAGGGTCTTGTCAGGTATCTACAAATTATGCACCAAATAGGTTGGGTAAATGTTTGGTTCTTGATCAATATCAGACCTCCATGATAGGTCAATTATGAATAAGCTCTACCCTTACAAAATTGAAATCAGGTATAATTTTCAGAACCAGAATTGGAGTTTTAATTTCTTGAAGGACCGAACCAAGAATTGGATTTTTGATTCCATTCACTTGTTGGAACTGAAACCAAAACCAAGATAGTCCTGTTATTTATAAAACCTCGACAGTCACAGATCCTTCAAAAAATGCTTATGAAATTGTCAGCCCATCAGCAATTTAAGTGACCATCTAACATGCTGTGAAACGCACCATCTATGTTTTAAGGTAGTGAAAATAAAATGAGAGAAGAAACTGTGGTTGTCTACCTACTTGATCTCCATAGTTCTAGCAAGCTTTTAGTACCCCTTTTGGGGGAATTGCACATAGCAAAACCCCCCAAGATTTCCACTCTTATGAGGGCTAGTCCAGCACTATATGCATTTGATTATGGACCAGTACATGCTCATTCATAATAAACCTCTGATCACAAGGACCTGTGCTTTCATCTCTTCCCATAGCACATGAGGTTTCAGGAACAGAGGACCCGAGGTGGGTGGATAAGGGTGGCCTACAAAATATTGGTCGTCTTGGCCACTTCCTAGAAGAATTTCAAATTCTTTGAAACTTGAGCCTCATTCAGAATTATTTTTTTTGGGACCCGAATATTTCCTGAACAAACTAAAAGCTCTGGAAACAACAATGTCCAGCTCAACAAAAAAAAGGATAGGAAAATTTGAAAAATCTGAAGAAATTAGAGTTCCAACTTCCAACCAGTGTTTTTCTTTCCAACAAAAAATTCATAATTTTTTGGATACTATTATTTTTCTAATGTAAATTCTAATAAAATTTTCTATTTTTGAGGAAAAACGAGCCAAATATTCGATATGAAAAATTTGAAAAAAATAAAAAAATACACCTCTGGTTCCAACACCCATTCCTAGATTTTAGTGGAAATTATAGACATAAAATTCCAGTCAAGTTCCAGACATGTATATAGTACAGGTCCGGGGACTACAGCTGTTGAAGCTCATCCCAATGTCTGAAACCAAATGTACTTAGTTTTCTTTTCAGCCAAAGTCTGTGACATTTTGATTTCAGCTCACGCAAATTCGCTGTAATAACCAGTGTTGTGCGGGTATCACAATTGGCACCAAACCCCGCCTATTATCAGAAACATAACAAACAATGAAAGAACCATCCTGAAACCCATGATTCTTTCATGAAAACCGCAGGTTCATTGAGCTTATGAGATAACCAGAATCAGTCTAGGTTTTTAAAGTCTGATTTTTAGAAATTATTTTGAAAACTGAATTGGCAGTTCTTTGATTTTAAAATGTCCAAAAGACCAGAATTGCAAGGTGATTTACCAAAATCAAATACCCACACAACACCAAGGATGACTAATATCTCATCTCATCCAAGGCTATACATAGTACAAGTGTTTAACCCTAGTAATTCACAGGTCTCCAGCCAAATAGCTCTAGACTAATTAGCCCGCCCACGCCCTCCTTGCTTTAGGAACCCATGTGAGCTATTGCCAAACAATACAATTAAAATCTTTAAGGACCCATGTGATCACTTCCGATGTGATCCAACTCTATGTATATCACCCTTTTCTATATATCCATTGCGACAAAGCTCTTGGAGGTTGCACTAGATGTCAGAAATTTCCATTGTTAAGAAAGTGAGGGTAAAACACATCAATCACCAAACACTTATCCATGATCGAACATTTGAATATCTTCCTCATTTTATTTTTGTTGATGTCCATTTTGAGAGTGATCTAAATAATTACGAGTGCACCATGTGAAGCTCTTCATAAGCTCTTTCAACTAGAGGCAAAGGAGCAACAGACAAGAAGCAATCTTTGAACTCCAGAGGCAAAGGAACTAGAAAGAATCATGGAGAATGTCCAAATCATAAAGTGTATTTTTTCCAAAGAAAAAAGACCCCCTGATTTCCAGACCACATATTCCTTCATTTTTTTTGAGCAATCTAAACAACTATGGATTTGCCATGAGGAGTCCTCTTTGAACTCCAAAGGCAAAGGAACAATTGAAAAAAAACAACCAAAAACAAATGAGCATATCCAAATCACAAAATGTTGGAACATGTTCATCACCAAACATCAACCCCCTTTACTTTTGCAACCCATAAATTCCTTATTTCTTGCCCATTTTGAGCAATTTAAATGGCTAGAGTGTGCCATGAAAATATTTAGATAATCTCTTTGAACTACATAATCAAACTAAGAATGTCCAAAGATGTTAAGATGTCAGATACACCAAGTGTTTGGTCACTAGAATGTCTACCCTCTTAGTCCAAGCTTTTTTTAACGCTTATAATATGAAAATTTTCAGCTCCATTTTCACAGAAATTATTTGAAATTAAGGTCAAAAAATTTATCATTTTTTATTCATAAGAATTTTGGCCACAATTTTGATGGACCAAAAAAGAAAGTAAAATTTAAACATTTCGCAAAGAAAATTGCACACCAAAATTGAGCTTTGAAAACATGGTGGCTCCTAAAAATTTTGTATTTTTCAAACTTCCCTAAGGTTACCCCCATAAGATGCATCCACTTGTCACACTGAGAAAAATCTGCTCTTGTACCGTGCTATGTTGGTCAAACTTATCAATTAGTCCACTTGAAGAGGTGGACCATGTCTTGGAAAATGGATACCCACTTGCAGAAGTGAAGTTTTTTAGTTTTTAAAAACTTTCTCATGAATTCAATGAAGTTTCTTATTTTGTTCCAAGTCCTTCCAGGGCTGCCATCTGGGTGTCAAAGTTCAAGTTTCAGTTGATAACCATGAAGTTAAAAAAAAAAGGTATTTCTAGGTAAGCATGTGTGCTGCCCAAAAATGTGAACTTCATCCAAGGAGATGGTGGGCTCATTAGGCAAAAGAAAGAAGAAAATCATAAACTATGAGCAAAAGAACAATTCATCGCGCATCACATGTTTATCTGAGTGCTCCCCTCTTTTGGCCTTATTAGCAAGTCTCCACGCACAGCAGGAAGAGCTCCTGTACCCAGAATTTCAGATGAAGTATAGCAATCAAATTGTCAAATTGGCATCACTATAATGAGAACGGCAAGAGCTGCACAACAAGAGATGATTAATTACAATTGGCCAATGATAATGATTGGCCTAGATGTTCAGACTAAAATAGTCTCTTAGTTTATGCTGTTCAGTTTTTCATTAGAATTGGTTTGATGAAACCTTGCCAACCATAAATCGATCAAAGCACCCCAAAAAGGGAAAACAAGGAACAAAATGGAAAGACTCACTCCCAAGAAGACAAATGTACCACCTAAGAGGGTGAACCACAAGGGGAACATCAAGTTCCCAAACCCCCTCTTGTCACGAGAAGATAATAGGAAAGGGGAGGACCATTTGAAAAGACACCTAGTGTAAACAAACCTTCACCTATTGCAACAACATGCTCAAAACATAAACCGCTTGCACATGCTATATTGTTTTGAACATCTTTTGCCTATAAAATGCACACAAAACTAAAAAAGGAGGGCCTTCAATGCCTTTCATTCCCCACGCCATGTTGGCACATCAATGAAAAAACTTGTCTGCCTACTAGTGTAACCATCTAAATACTTCTATAGTTAAATGGAGAAACATGTCTGCTAGGAACCAATCATGATAAACACCATCCTTCAAATGAGTCGCAACTATCATAGCAAGCCCACAAGAAAGAATGATTCACCAAACCAAATCAACTTGAGTGAGGTCAGCAATGATAATGTTTGTTAACATGTGAACACAATTGACTAATAGCACAATGTTAATTCAATGGTGCAAAGACTACAAGGCAAGGGATGGAAGGACATGGGTTTGTTTTCGCAAGACATGAAATCCAATCTCTCACAATGGCCACAAAAGCATCTTGCATAACATCATGCAAGGTCGTCTTTTCCCCACCATGAATGCATCGAAAAAGGTGGATCCCCATAGGATCCAAAAGCAAGCTACAAATGCAGTGTGACATTCCAAGGACTAAAAGGATGGGAAAGACCCAACCTAGTGCACAATGTGGTGGAAAAAACATCTGAAACTAGGTGGAAAAAAAAAAGGATGACTAAGTGGGTTGCAACCAAGCACCCGCAACAACTTCAAACATGCCCAATGCAAATCAAAAGGTAAATTAAAAGGATGTTAGTAAAAGAATTGTTGTGCAATCTTTCTAAACTACTCTTTTGAAAGCAATATGCACCTTTCTTGACCAATTGCTCAAAAAAAGGCACACATGTTATAACCCCCCAGTGGAAGAAGTTCTCATGCTAATTTTAAATGCATTTAGAAAGGGAGTGGCCCCAAGTTGTTTGCACCTATCGCCTCCAACAAGAAAAAGCAAAAATCCAACAAAAACTTGGAAATCATGACATGTCAACTAAAGCCCAACTTTTTAAATAGGCAACCAGAGCAATCGCCTCTAAGGAAATCAACCCTACACCCCCATTAGAAATGAAAAAGCCACCTACCAAGGATTATAAGGGCTTCAATGCACTCTAATAAACCCAGACCCAAAAGTTTTTTTTTAACTCCCATTAAGGTTGAATGAAAAACAACAAGCTAACTCTAAAAACTTGGAAAGGGGGGGGGGGGGAAGCAAAGAAGCAAAAAGGAAAGCCTTTAAGTGAAACATTACAAAAGGATATCAAAAACCACCTAGATGTCCTTTAATCTTGGGAGCATGTGTGCATGCCAAACACCCTTGTTTAGAACCTCCCCCCAAAAAAATAAAATGAAGGAAATAGATCCAAAGATCTTGATGCCAGTAAAGGGGCAACAAAACTCAGCAAGGGGGGATGAACCTAAGAGGTAAACCAAATGAAGCCTAAGGCGAGCACTTGCAAGGTTGAATAGACAAGCCCATAGAAACCAATTGGGAAACAAAATGATTAAAAGCGAGGAAAATGACAATGGCATGGCCAAGGATATGGGTGTCATCAACCAAGGAAGGAAGAGACAGGAAGGGAAAACCGCCAAAAAACAACACAAAATACTAAAATGAGTTAGCACAAAAAGAAGCCCTACAAGTAGGTCGTCTTAACATGTGTTGACAAAAAAAGAATAACAAACAAAGCCTCTAAGGAATAATGATGAATGAAGAACAAAAAAACCTAAATGTTATAAAATGAACGAACAAAAGGGAAAAGCTAAGAAAACTAATGTTTTACTACCTAAATTTTCTAAAAAATGACCTTATGTGATATCATGTTGAAAGCATTTATAATGTTTACTTAAAACATCACCCAATTAAGATAGGCATCCAAAGTGGCCTGAATACCATGGACCATGACCTCACAACCTTTTTTAACCACCACCCCAGACTAATATGGTGACAAGTGAAAGACAAATGCATCATGAAACTACAAGCATAAAGCCCTGCTCACCAACTAATAAAACATTTCTATCACTACAATCAGATGGATGCCACCAAAAGGCTTAGCCAAAGACAAAAATCGACTAGCTCTAAAAACCTAAGCTAGGAACCCAAGCATGTGATTAATTGCCACATGGGAACACAACTAATGAAGCCATTCATTGAATCCTCAAGGTTCAAATTTTTTTGAAGGTGCTCAAAGACCATGTTAGGTGGACCACCAACAAATGAAACATGTACAAAAATGTCAACCTAAAAGTCTTATCATAGGCACAAAAAGGACTAAACAACATGATTTCCAAACCATATGATCGTAGGCAAGTCTAATTTTAAATCTAGGTCATGGAATAAAAAAATCAAAAGTAAAAACACAATGCGTGCACAATATGAATGCAAAAAAAATTTATTACAAAAACATGACAAGAAGAAAACAAGATCACAACAAAGATACATACCCAAAATTAGTGTTAAATAGAATAAAGATATTGTGATATTCTACTTTTATTTATACCCATTGGTCACTTAGCTTAAAGAAACTTTTCAAAAAACTTTCAACCTACATGTCTAGCCATGTGTGGCCCATGTCCATTCATGCGTGGCCCATGTCCATTCATGTGTGACCCATGTTCACCCATTAGTAACCCATGTGCACCCATGTGTGGCCCATGTCCATCCATGTGGAAACTAATAATGAATTATGAGTTAACTAAAAATGAATTAAAAATGAATTGAAATTTAATTATGAATCTACTAAAAGTTAATTAGAAGTTAACTGAAAATTAATTAAAAGTTCATCGAAATTAAAATAGGAATTAAATACAAGTTAATTACAAGTTATAGATTAACATTCATATGAATAAACTCCATGGTGTTGGCATCTTTGATAAGTCCATGAAACGTTCGGGGTTTGAATCTAGCTAAGAGTTTAACAAGGAATTTGAATAAGGGGAAATCTATGTTCAGCAAGTGCAAAACAAACAATATGTTAACCATTTTTTAAGACGCCAAAGCTAGGGTAAAAGGGGCAAGATCTTGAAAGCACACATAAACTCCTTGATGCACCTCAATGCAAAACTTTGTCCCAACCAACATAGGAGGGGTGCTATAAGGGCATAATCAAAATTGGACAAAATTATTGACATGCCCATAATTAAGACAAAACTATCGCATGTGCTTGTGTTCACAAAAGGTGCTCCACCTAAAGCTCCTTCCAATCACCAAAAAGAAATTGTTGAAAAGTGCGCCCTAGTCTCATTATATCCAATTTATCCTTCATGAATGAGAAGAAAAAGACACCATTGAAAAAACAATAAGAATAGGTGTTAAGTTGTCACATCAAATAGGTCACATGTTAAACATTCAAAAGTAATGTTGGACAGTTCTCATTTTTCAATGAGAACCTTTAAAGTTTTTTGTTTAATTGTCAAAATGAAAACCAGAGGTTTTCACATAAAGTGATAACCTTTTTGAGAACTTGCATGTCAATTCTTGCCCAAGTGAAAATCGGCTTTTTGAAAACCTTTAAAAATATTATTTGAATTTTTTAACGATAACCTTTAAGGGTATTAAAACATGTGGCCACTAGTTTTCAAGGTTTTCGATGTGTTTCATGTTTAAAATAAACTAGTTGGTGACCAAACACTTAAGTGCTTATTGCAAGCTGGATTAAAAGGGAGGGCTTTGTTGTTTCTAGTGTCCAAACAAAATTTGAACTCCTCCTCTTTGTGCATTTGACACACTAACAATTATCAAAAATGGATTAGAAATGAAAAAGTTATAGCCCCCCAAAATAAAAGGGGTCAAAACCTCAAAAAAACAAACCACCAAACACTACAAAGGCTGTTCCTAAACACCTAAAAAATTCTTTGTATGTTGCTCTGTTGCTATTAGAGTTGAAAAAAGAGTGGGACTCCTACATCACTTTAAATTGTTTAAAATGAATAAAGAATAAGTTATGAGGTTTGAAAATATGAGAGGTCCAAAGAGAAGAAAAAAGAAAAAAATTCACTTCTTCCTTCAATTTTTTGCATTTTTTCATGTTTTGCAAGTAATTTTGACTCTGAGTTTTTTTATTTTTAAATTAAATATTGAATTTTTTAATCTCGAAAATCAGCTTGTGAGAACCATTGTCGAAAACTGGGACTAATAATTTTTATGAGAACTTGCAGGACTGAAAGCCAATGGGAACCTTTTTTTCCAAAAAACTGAAACTCTTAAATTTATCAAAATCTATTTTTTTTTAAATGAGAGTCTCAAAGGTTCTCTAAAATGGTTGTGATACTCGGAATCAACAAATTTCGTGAAAAAGTGAGAATCACCCAACACTGGTCAAAAGAGTGACGAAAAACAAGCTGCACTGCCTGCCAAAGAATTGGTTTGGACTCACGAGGAAGAAAAAATTAAAAGTGAATCATCCATGTGATGAATATCCATATAGAGGCCACGACTGGAGCCACTTTAAGAGTATGCCCAGTGGCAACACTCTATCAATATTTAACACATCCAGTGAACCTGAAAAGATGGAATATACAAAGTGTCAGACTATTTAACGCTCATGACAAGGGCCAATCATTGTAGTTGGCCAAAGAGAAACAGTATTTATTGCTGAGAAACAGTCATTGCCTGCTACTGGCGATCTAAGAGGGCCCTGGTATCATGTGCTATTTTCCAGGCCCCAAGCAGATGTATAGTGTTCTTTTACAAATCTTCACCTAAAAAGTTTTGTACCAGGGCATTTTACCGCTGCCAGTGGGCATGTTGTAAGATCAACGCCACCAGCGCTCAGTACGTGACCCTGTACATTAAAATTGGATGAAGAAAAGTCAAAACAGGTCGATTTGGCTTGGCAAAGTGGTTTTGGCCCTAATGCCCAGGTTGATTGGTGAGATAGTTTGATTGGTCCAGGTGGGTTGTTATTAGTAGTGTCTCACCAGCGATTTTCTTACTGGAGGACTTTAGCCAAATTTCGACCTGAAATACATGATTATGACCTATACAAAGAATTTTTCAGGGTAAAAGTGGCCCAAAATTGCCAGATTTTGACAGATAAAATCAAAGTCACCAGATTTTAATTATAAGTTTCATTAGTAGCTAAGAATATAGAAGAATCGTTGGCTTTTTTTTTTTTTTTTATTTT
>Ga0209611_10001913_pt1 | contig 36266 bp, 23 predicted proteins | sample S1TSphgellanicum_3_FD_187693 | JGI IMG/M metagenome (GOLD analysis project Ga0209611, IMG submission 187693) | Host-associated microbial communities from peat moss isolated from Minnesota, USA - S1T2_Fc - Sphagnum magellanicum MG (SPAdes) (version 2) | ecosystem: Host-associated > Plants > Peat...
TTTTTTGTTGTATATGTCGCAAAAGTGCTGCGATGATTAAAGGTACATTATAAATTAGCGATGGGTGGTGCACCACAAGTTGCGATGCGTGTCGCATCGTAAATATGGTAGATTGTTTTTGCTTCGCAAACCCTTCAAATTTTTTGTTTTTGCTTCGTAAACCCTTCAGGTTTTTCGTTTGGCCCTTCGCAAAAAGGCACAATATGTAGTAGTGTTTATGAGCTAGAAATCCTTCTGGGTTATCAAAGGATCTTGGACCTAAAAGGCGTTTAAACACTTGAGGGAAGAAGGAGTAAAAGGAAATAAGAAATTCTATGAAAATGGAAGATGGAGGTGTGCATTGTAAAAAATATGATGGGTGTTGCATGAAGCAATGAGTTAGATTTCCAAAGGCCACCTAAACATCACCCATTCTATGGAAAAGGTCCTCATGTTGAACATTTTCTAATGAGGCATTTTTTATGAAGGATGATGTGAAAGTTAAGGTGCCCAATGGAACTTCCAAAATTTTAATTCCTTCGAATGGGGTGGTAAACTGGGATGGGCTGTTGAAGTTTAATGGTAGGTTAGAGGGTGACCATGCTATGCATTTTAAAGGTTGGATAGAAAGATTTATTGCATGAAGTTTAGTCTAAAAATGCTTATATGCAAATGATACAATTGAAGGGGGACTTATGATGTGAATGTCATCTACAATAGATGGAAATAGACAAGAAGGGAAATGATTAACTATAAAACATAGGGCCCTAAAATGGGTTAAGGCAAATAATGCCCCCCCAAAGGATCACTTTGACGAATTCCCATGGTAGATGTGATGATTGTTACATCACCTTCATGATTACGATGACTATAAAACAGAGGAGACCAAAATGCATATAATGCATGAACAAAAGGGATGAGTTTTAAGATGTCCTTAACTGTTACACGAAGTTTTTGAAATATGACCCTTTTTAACATTGAATTGAGGGTGTTTGTCGCATCTAACTACAAAACAATCTAGTTGGAGTGAAAGTTCAGGGTGCACATGATGCCATGGATTACTATTTCACAACCACCTCTAGTTGCAACTCCAAATTGGTGTGGGGAAAAATGTGTTACAAAAGTTTCACAAAATTGAAAGCATAAAACATGGCTTGTGAGTTGATACAATGTTTCCCCCATTGCAATGGGTTGAATTCCACCTTAAAGCTTATTCATGGCTAAAAGGTGGGCCACTCCAAGGACACATGCAATTTGGGGTGGATTGTGACCTTGTGCGATATGAGAACAAAGTTAGAACAACTAAGGGAATCCATTCGTTGAATTTTCAAGGTGAAAACAATTTCAAAGATATTTAGAAACCATCATAGAAGGATCATTTGTCAATAAATGCGGCATGTGTTGGAACGTTAATTTGAAAGAATCAAAAGAAAGCTCGAGATTGTGGTTTGGTTTATAATTTTCGAAGAAAAATGAGAAATAACCATTTGATTTGGGGTGTAATGTGGTGAGAGATGAAGTGGTGCCAAAGGATGTGGGTGCGAAATTTATTTTTGTTAGGTCCATACTACTGTTGTGCGTATAAGAGTCAATAAACATATATATGACAAGTAAATCCAGTGGAAGTGTAAACCATTTACACTTACATGTCCAAATGTTTTACCTTTACACTTATCTTATTGTAGTGTATATATATTTTACATTTACATGACCACGTGTGAATGTTTTGGGGTGTGTAAATGTAAATACTAAAATTATTTGTGAAGTCATCCTATCTTTGGGCTTCCTTTCACCACCCCAAACCTTTCTTTCAGAGGTGTCCATAAAGTAAGGAAATTTTATTAAATTTGAGAATGAAATGTTGAAAATCAACATTTAATGCACAAGGTTCAAGACTAACTATAGAAGCTTTACAAGTAGGATTAGTGAAAATATATGTAGCAACAATGGAGGTGCTAAAAAAAGGAAAGACAGAGTGAAACTAAGTTCACCACAAAAATTGAAATCCCCCCACCCATGAATGCTAATGTTTTTTATTTTTTTGAATATCACCCTATTTGTGATCAAACTCAGTTTCTATTGTTGTTTTCCTTACTTTATAAATAATTTTATTATATATCTTCAATGACCAAACCTTTTTGCAAAGTCATATGAATTAGTTGTGGGTTTTTATATTTTGATGTTTTTATTTTTGCAATGGGCCATTTAGTTGGTTTATCTTAAAAAAACATTATGGAATTTCCCCTCCTGAAGTAGAAATCATAGTTTTTACATTGTTATACATTTACATTATTTTCATAGATGTTGAAATTTTCAAAAAAATGTTTCTTTCTAAAAAACCATTTTCTGGAAAGAAAGAAAAAATCTTATAGAAATTTGGGAATTGATCATTTGCCAAAATGAAATCCACATAATTAATTAATTATTCAATAAACATGTGTGAAAGTGGCCAAGGTGCTATAGTATCATAATAGGGTGTTCGGCAAATTATCTATTATTGCGTTTTCATGCTAGAATAACAGAGCCACAATGATTTTGTTTGGGTTTTTTTGGTGGCTTGATTTGACTAGATTATCATGTTTGAATTTGTGAAAACCTAACCTCTTTCACAAACTTCAAGTCCATGTACCGGGGGCCTTGATCGAATATCCTTTGGTTACTTGGACTAATTGGGCTCTAAATGCGAAGTTATTTGACATAGCATGCACCCATTGCAAACAAGGCATCACAAACACATTGGCCCTACCAATAGTTAAGATGTTGTACTGTAACCAAAAATAAAGGGGTAGAAGGAATATCTCTTAATTACAAATCCAAACTTTGTGCAATAATTTTTGCAATTCATATCTTGCCAAACCGGCACTATTACAACACCTTGGTGCTACTGTCCTAATAGAACATGATTTCCATACCTATATGAATCTCCATACTGCACATACCTGTTAGTCTCTTCTAGATTACTATAGTGGTAGCCTTCAAACTGCTACCAAAAACAATTCCACACATTGTGAGTGCATGAACTAATGGGGTTTGGCTTGATGTCAAAGCTCTCAATGTTCAGTTGGTCTGTTATGAGCTGCTAATCCATCCTTTTAGCACATGAGATAATGCAGATAAATGTTTGGCTTAATTTTAGAAACAAGTTAGCTTCTGGGTACAAACTAAGGATGAGTAATATACGCCAAGTTGGCTTGCAACCACTTAGGAAAAGCAGAATTATGTGCAAAATATGGGTCTTTGGATATTTTTTATAATTTCTCCCATTCTTTTCCTCACTTATTTGCATTCTACCTAGCCCAAGGATACCCTATTAAGGTTTCTAGCTTTCACTCATATACATGCGCTACTCATTGGATTTCAGGAAAGGTTTCATCAAGGTCCCATGTAGATGCATATCTTTACATGCTCCTACTTCTATAGCTCAGACCTCTTTTATGTGTCATCAACCTTCAACATCAACCTCTTATAAAGCCTAACACTAGCAAGAACACAAAACATGTTGTGATGTAGTCATTGGCACAACGAAAAATAACAACTATCGATCTCTGTAAACTCCTCATTATACACAATCTACAACAGCTTCAACCAAAAACAAGAGACCTGTCCTTCTTTGCCCTTGAACTCCTCTTCTTATATTCATCTTGTAACGTCTTATTTCCCTTTTCCAATAAATGCTTATAGTGCCCCTAGCCACCCATTGTTTGTTGCCAACTTGTTTCACATAACACATAAACAAACAAAGTTTCCTACTTAAACTCACAAGTCTTCTCCAAGCAGTCATTACGACCACTAACAAATAGTGATAATATAAACTGCGCCGTCTGCATGAAGAAAGTTGACGACTGCTCAAAACAAAAACCTAAACTTTAAAACAAAATAATGTTCACATGATAAACATTCAATTGACTTCCTATCTGGTCACAGTACATTTATTGATTATATCCACACTCTAAACACCAAATAAATTCATTCCAATTTAAATAGTCTAAACACTTTCATCAAAGAAACCAGTTCACTTAATGTGAAACCAATTTTAATAATGTAAAACCTCCAAAAGTTGGATCTAATGTTATAAACAAGGACAAGGCTTGACAAACCCAATGTGACTCCATTTTGGATGAATCACAATTGAGTTACCAAGGTTCCAACTTATGCTCCAAACCCTCTTGCTTACCCCCTCACACTACTTGTGTAAGTGGGTAAGTATAATAGGTGTATAATTGATTACTATGTAGGTAGGAAGATACTTAAATGTGCACAATGGTGTGCTAAATGGACTACAGAAAGTTCAAAATGTAGTAGACCTTAAGGTTAATTAGCAACCAGATTACAATGTGTGTGTGCAAGTAGCCACAGCTGAATAGTTCATTTGAATGGCTTGGGGATCAATGTGGAAGGGTTGAGACCCAAAAATATGAAAACTTAATATTCCTTACAACATTTAAGTTTTGGTGAGTTGAAAGCTTTTTTCTATACTATGGAAAAGGAATGGTAGTGCCCTTTCCACCTAGATTTGAGGTGAGCCCCATAAAGTGAGCCACTATTTGTTTCCATGAAAATGAGTTTTAGCAAGGCCTGTTCTAGAACATATTATGTGGGTTTTGCCACCATTGATTCACATCTCAAGTGTGCTTTCCAGTGTTGGGCGGTTTTGGTTATCACAACCATTTTAGAAATTTTTTAAGGTTCTCATAAATAATTTTTTAAAAATGATTTTGATAAGTTTTAAGGTTTCAGATTCTTGGAAAATAAAATTCCCACCGGTTTTCAGCCTTGTTGGTTTTCATAAAAATTATTAGCCCTGGTTTTCAGTGCTGGTTCCCACAAGTTGGTTTTCAAAATTTTAAAAATCCAATATTTTTAATTATTTAATTTATTGTGAAAATTTAATTAAAAAATTTAAAAAATAGTTAATTACTTGAAAAAATGGAAACAAAATTGAAAAAAGAAATTAAACCTTTTATTTTAAATTTCTTTTCATTCAAATTCTTGTAACTCTTCTTTTAATTGTTCATCCATTTCAATAAACTCTACTAAATCACTAAGAGATTTACAACCAACTTTAGCATTAGTAAGCCAATTTTTGCTAACAAAAATTAATTTTTAAAAGTTTTCTGATTGTAAACAACATCTTATAAGGTTGATGAGTATGTTAGCTAAAGGAAAATCCTTTCTATTTCTATTTGTGATCCAACAATTCCTAATATTTATCAAGCAAAAAAACCAATAGTGTGGAACATAGACTCATGTTTTTGCCACCATTGCATAGGGCATTCGATCTCCTTAGGATCCACTTGAAATTTCCTAATAATTAGGAATTTTTGTTAACCAATTTTGTCACTAGTTCACCTGTGCTAGCAATCATCTTAAAAATATCCAAGTCATTATCTTCATAAGATCTATGCTTTGTAGATTCAATATCATAATTTTGCATAAGATGTAAGTGATGATAACATTTCAAAAACATAGGTTTTAAAGACTTCCGATCATACTTTTCTATAATAAAAATGCCTTGTTCACAACCAACAAATGAAGATACCAAACGAAAGCTTTTAAATCGTGGATCTAACTTCAAGGAAAACATGTTATGGGCTTTTCTTTCTTCAAAGTTTCTTAGAAATGAAAGAAAAGAATCAAGGATACCATGAACTTCTTTCTTAATGTTAAAAGTAAACAAAGGTAATTCAAGAGTAATTGCGGAATCATCATCCACAAATTGGTCGAAGTTCTATACAATTCCAACATCTTCCTTTAACTTGGAACTCATTATGATGGCATTGTTTAAGGCATCATTAAGCAATTAGTGATCTTTGGATTGGTTTAGAACACAAGTAGTAACAACTATAGACAAAAAATCGAGAATTGTTTGATAAATATGCCAAGTGATAATAGGGGGAATTCAGCCAAAGACATAAACAATAGTTTGTGAATTATAACATAATACAATGGCCTTTTGGAATAATAAGGCCTCTTGAAACAATATTACTTTGCTAACCTACACAATATTTAACAAACTATTAGTATTCTACCAAAAAAAAAGATTACAAATTTGCAAGCCAAATATTTAATTATACTTTAAATAAAAGTAACTAAAAAAATACCTTGTTTTGATAAGGGTGTTTAGCTTTCTTGGACTAATTTTAAAATCAATGCACGTTTTAGTCCATTTTCGTTTTCCTTTTCCAAACTTCTTTGGCCAAGTTATGCACTTTTGTAAATCAGACTAGGTTGACTTAATAGAAATATATTTCAAGTTTTAATTTAAAAAAATTTTAGTTGTCCTATATTGACATGTTTTAGAAAATGCATGACCAAAGCAAGTGCCTTGGAAACTTTCCTCCATATCGGGAACTTCACAATTCACCACAAAATTTTAAATTGTTGTCATGGCATTCAAATTTGCACCTTCATCCTTAACATATGTAACAATTTTCTTCTTTAAGTCAAATTGATATAACAATTGAATCAAATTTCTTGCCATAGCCTGTTTTGTAGTTTCATTTTGCCTCAAATAGTCCTATTGTAACATGTTGAAGCTGCCACTCTTCATTCAAAAAGCTAATCACCAATGCAAAAACATCATGTGCACCCTTTGACATCCATAAATCAAAACTAGCTATTACAGAATAACATTGTTTCGATTTAGGTAACACATATTCTTCTTTATTCTTTTCCATTAAATCAACTAATACTTCTTGTGAAAATGTTTTTTTGATGGAAGCACATTCTTGGACATAAATGCATTATAGGACACTTCAACCAAGTGTTCTCAACAAATTGAATAGGGAGATGATTTTTAACAACAAAAAAGGCAAGGTCTTGCAAAAATTGTTTTTGTTGCACATCTTTTTTAAAAGGATCTTTTGCACCAAATTTTTTTTGATATTTCAAAGTTAGGCCTCTTTTTTACAAGTTTTTTTTCAAGAATATTTCTTAATGGAAAGTTCACTTCTTCTTCAAATCTTTTTGCAAGTACAACATGATCTACATTTACATGTTTTTTGCATAACTGTTATGCCATTTTTCTTAAAATGTGTTATATTTCCTCTCCTTTCTTTTATTCTTACATTATAAATATGACAAATCATACACCTCATGATTTGAGATTTGCTTCCATCAATAATGTTATTATCATCTACAATGAAAAATGATCAACACAATGCATTCTTATCATGTCTTTTCCGTTTTTTTCTTTGTAAATGCAATTTTTGTAAATTTGCTTTAGTTTTCTGTTCTTCATTTTGAATGGCACTAGATTGTGTTTGCAGATTTGTATTTTCTTCCATAGTTTCAGTCAAAGATACCTTTTCCATAAAAATTTGATTGGGGAAAAATCACAATATTCATTTTCTGTGAACATTCCATTTTACAAGAATTTGATGTGATTATAATGGAGAAGACGAAATAAGAGATTTTGTGGGTTATAAAATGGTTTAAGTGTTATAAAGTTTTAAAAACTTAGTTGTTGTTCTACAAATCATCTAAACATTTACAAAGATCCAACACCATTTACATTTAAACATTTACAAGCAATTATAAGAAAGGTTAATTATAACCAAGGCAAAAACAAAAAAAAAAATCTTTTGAGAAAAGATTCCTTCCAAAAATCCTTGCAAAATAATTTTGAAAAATAAAAAAATCAATCAGAACCAAGTAAAATAATGAACCAAAAATAGATAAAATAAAAACCTTAAACCAAATCAAGGAAGGGAAACCCAAAATAAAATTTGAAAAAAAAAAGAACAAAAGAAACTTAAAACCTTAAACCAAATCAAGGAAGGGAAACCCAAAAAAAATTTTGAAAAAAAAAGAAACAAAATAAACTTATTGGCAACTTGGAGCTTGGATGTTTTCAAGTTTCCTCCTAATTAATTCTGAATTCGAATTTCCAACACCTTGTAAAAAACGGGGGGGAGAAGTACCAATTTGGACAAGGGAGCAGTGAAACACTAAGTAGCATCAAAACATGAAAGAACAATAAAGCAATAAGGGGCATAGAAGAACCTAGAAGGGTAGGAAAGCAATGAAGCACGGAGGAACGATGACGCACCACACAATAGCAAAATAGCAAGAGTAGTGAAGCAGGAGCAACGATGAAGCACAAGTACTAGTGAAGCACATAGCAACATCAAAGCATAATGAGTAGCAGTGAAGCGAAACACAGAGTAGGAGTCAAACACGATAAATAGTAACAAGAGAAACAAGGGGAGGGGCAACGAAGTAGGAGGAGGAGCAATGAAGCATAGAAAGGAACAATAGAATAAAAGTAGGAATAGCAAAACACAAAAAGGAACAATAAAGTAGGAGGAGGAGTAGTGAAGCAAGAGGAGTAGTGAAATAGGAGAAGTAACAAAGGATGGAGAGGAGCAATGAAATAGAAGGAAGAGTAGCAAAGTAGGAAGAGCAACAAAGCATGGAGAAGAGTAGTGAAGCAGAAGGAGGAGCAACAAAGCATGAGGAGCGACAAAGCAAGAGGAACAATGAAGCATGGAGAGGAGCAGTGAAGCAAAAAGAGGAGTAATGAAGCATGAGGAGTGGCAAAGCAGGAAGAGGAACGAAACATGGAGAGAAGCAACAAAGCATGGAGAGGAGCAACAAAGTGGTGGGGCCAAGTTGGCCCCATTTTGTAGAAGAGTGAGAAGCTTCTTCATGAAAAGCCCATACTAAAACCAAAACCTAACAAAACTTTAACTTGAAACTGACACCCTTTTTTTAATACCCTAAAGTTGAAGGTGATAACATTTAAGGTTTTTAGAATGGCAATTGTCACTTGGGAGAGAACTGGTGGTTAGATTTTCAAAAAGGTTATCACCTTATGTGTTCATTAAAAAAGTGAAAACCATCCAAGATTGGTGCTTTCCATTATCAATTCACAAGACATGTGAAACTGATTGCACCAAAAGTGGAACTAGCAAATGGTTCCCATTAGTGTTTTCTTTTTTGAGCAAAATTTCACCTTTTTCCGACAAGAATATCTAGGAAATTTTGGATAATTGTGTTTTTCTAGTGTAATTTTGACCAATTTTGCAAAAATTGGGGAAAATTTCGCTAAAATTTCAACATCACAAATATGAAAAAATACATTGACTTGCATTTGCACCTAGGAAAATGCTTGAAAAGATGGTTGGATAGACTAGACTTTGTTTTACTTCCAAAAAAAAAAATGAAAAATTAAGAAAATGAAAAAATAAATGATTTTTGGGGGGTTTCAATCATGTTAGAAATAAGGAAAATAATAATTATAATATTAGATCTTTAGATTTGGTTTTTAGTAAATGGCCAAAAATATAAAATGATGAATGAAGATTTGTCCTTCATATTTGGTTTATAGCTAGATTTGGCTAATTAGGGGTAAAGATGATGGCCACTTTGGCTGCATCACAAAACTCTTTGAAGACACATTATCCTAACACATTGTATTGGACACCCCCTACCGATTATGGTTAGTAATTAGGTATTGGTTAAGGTTATTAATTAGGGTTACGTGATTGGGGATTAATTTTGGCTTTAAACTAAAGCCAAAGCTACCAAAGCTTATACCAAGTTTTTATGCCCTCATAAAGAGAATAGTGGTCTTTCTTATGTTAAACTACGGTTCCTAGGCCCTCTTTCAACCCAAAGGATAATTCACAAAGTTGGCCATAGTAAAGTCCCAAAAATTAGTAATCGAAAGCAAGGTCAGCATATATGATGGATATATGTTATGATTGTTTTGGACATCTAGAAATGAAGTAGGTAAATACTTGGAATCTTTCCCATTGTTGGGTGGTTTTTTAATCTAGTGTCGATTCTTTGACTACTTGTATATGCATATAATTGGCAAACCTCCAACTTGGAAAATAAAATTTTCATTGTGCATGCTTCTAGCTTTGAATTAGCAAAATTTTAAAAAGTCAAAGAGTTGAGAAAGAATTGGTGGCTATGTCGCGAAAACTAGTGATTCTTTGAGGATTTTGAAATACCCAAATCCAATAGTTCTTTGATTTTCATTCTTTGAAATACCCGAAACCAATTGGTTCTTTGATTTTCATTTTTTAAAAATACTTGGAATTGACAATTCTTTCAAAAAGTGGCCCATTGGTCTAGGCTATCCAAGTAGGCAAATAAAACAAAAATTTGAAGTAAAAGGATTCTATAATATTGATTATGTACAATAATAAAAAAAATTCATCTTTTGGTCCTAATATAGGGTTTAGGATTTAGATTCTAAGATATTGGTTATGTACAATAATCAAATCCAATAATTTGCCTAAAATGTAGGGCACATCATATATTTGTTATGTAACGATATACATATTTGTTTAGAGAATCTAAACTTATTTAAAATGGGGCAACATCTTTACTTTAGGATTTAATTTAATTTTGAAAAGAGCTTGGTTATCTAGTTAAGTTCCAATCGTAGTTCTAACAAAACTCATAAATTTTGGTTCAAAGACCTTAGAACTTGGCCTATAACATGAACCTAAACATGCCTAAAACCCAAAGCTTGTGAACATTAGTTTGTTGGCTCATGGGTGTAGTCTTTATCATAGGAGTCAAGCATTGCATCGATTCCTATAAAATCTTACATGTAAATGACTTTGAAAATTAATTGTATGAGTTGTAAACATGGGAATCTAATGGAATCAAGTGCATATAATGTTTTTATAGTTGTGAATTTCCATTTGAATGATTTTTGTGTAATCTAAAAATGTATCATTAATCATAACATGAATTATAAATAATAAATATTCTAATATCAACTAAGGTTTAAAATTTTGAATGTTTTTTATCCTATGTAAAACTAAACCACTAATTATAATTTTTTTTTTATGGCCATGTATTGATGAGTATGAAAGTTCAGTATTGAAAAAGACTTGAATTTATGTTTTTATTTGGTTATTTATTAAAGTGATTTTTTAGTATTTGAATGTGTGTTTTAACCACCAAAACTACATAGTTTGAAGAATTTTGTCAAAGAAATTTTTTTAATTTTTTTTGTGGAAAATAATGCAAGGTTGCATTTTCATGAAGATTGAATGGGTTATGCGTGAATATTTGGTTTTTTATTGAATATGTTCTATTAGATTTGAAATGATGTTCAATAAACTTATTTAATAAACTTAATGTCTAATACATCATGGACCTAGGGTGGACACTAGTAAAAAAAGGTAGAAAATAAGTGAGTAAAAATATAGGGTGCAATATATTGATTGTTGGGTAAAAATTATAAGTTAATTACTGAAAAATAAGGTGCATTTTAATCAAATAATCAATTTAATTATAATATAGGGTATGTAATAATCTAAAACTGGCTTTAATATGTACATATTAGAAAATTAATAATTAAAATTAATAATAGGGTGATAAAAAATAAGTTCAAAGACAATTATGTAATATCCCCTTTAAAATTGGTTGTTTAATGCACATAATTCCAAACTTTACACTAAGTGTCCCCCACAGAATCATGGAGAGTTTCAAACACATATTTTTAAAAAAAATTTAAGATGTTTATTTTTGTTGAAATGTACACATGTGATTTATTTAAAGAATATTTATAAATATATTTGATTACATGTTTCTTGAAAATTGATGTAAACACATGTGGATTAAACTTTTAAAGTTGACATTATTATCTTGTAACAAGACCTAGTGAAAACATGAAAACCGTGATTCAAAAGTGATCACAAAGCCATCTTTATTTAAAGCACCTAGACCTTGGTTGTTATGGTTCCATCTTTTATGAATGTACCCTCATGCAAATATGTCTTAAGAGGTGATAATTCAAGTTTATTATATCAATTTTATTGTAGATTGTTAAGGATAAAGATCTTCTACCCTAACTAGGTTAGTGGACATCATAGTAATAATTTGATTACTAATGGTAGACGTTATTTATTCTTTTTTAATTAAATGATGAAATTATTTTGATTGGTTAATTTCATGTGGATGAGGGATTGTGTTTTGCATCACTAATCAACTAGGGGATTTTTGCAAAGGGATTAGGGCAAGGGTTTTTTTTTAAGGGAAGTTGTGGACCATTTGTGGATTAATGAAAAAGGGAATGTGGAGGAGGAGGAGGATAATTTTTCACATAGCATAGTAAAGGAGGAGTAGAAAGGGAGATTAACATAATGGGAGAGTTTGGTAGGAGAGAACCATGTTGTACTTCATAATACAAAAAAATATGGAGAGTGAAGGTAAAGGATTTTGAGTGTGTATTCAAATTTTTAAAAAAATTATATTTTAACTTTTTGGATGTGTGAATGTAAGTCCATCTTTCCATAGAATATTGGGATGTTTTATGTTTTTTGGATTACCTTCTTTTTAGTTTTATTTAGAATGTTTTTTTAGAAATTTGGAACATGATGATAATTGGAATAAAAGGTAGCCAAAGTTGTAGTGGAAGGTAATTGTTGGAAGGCACTATGCATAATGATGAAGGTAGTATGAAGGAACTATTGTTCTACAATTAAAAAATATTTTCCTTAAGAACACCTTCCAATCATTTAACTTGTATGGGGACTTTTTTGGTCTTTTGTCTAAAAGTAGGATTGTTTTTAAACAACAACTTTGCTAGGACTATGGTTAGACAAATATTTCAACACCTAAATATTCAAATTTGTCACTTTTAGGTGCATAATTCATCAAAATTGAATTAATCCCCATAACATTGAACTAAGTTTGAATGTGTAGCTTAAAAGTTTTCAAATTATAACATGCAATAGTCTTCATGCACACATATTATATTGTAAAATAATTATAAATGTGTGAAAAATGGATGTAAAATTATTAATGAGTTGAAATATTTAGATTAGTTAATACCATAGGTTTCATAGTAACTAATAATTATTAGTGGTAAACTTACCATCCCTTATCCAAGGGGTGAAGGTAATGGGATTAAGTAATTCATATTAGTGAATGGTTGAGGGTAATCTACCCAATCATCTAGGATATTTTTAGGAAGTGATTAGCATAAGGGTTTTATTTTCTTGGTGTCAAAGTAGCCTTGTGTAATTTGTGAAGGAAAATTAGAAGAGGTGTTGAGGGACTTCTAAAAGCATTTGATACATTTGTAGTTGGGGTTGGAAATGAAGGACTCTCTTGGAGAAGTGTATGTTGTTCAATTAGGGAGGAAAGAGTAGTGAGGAAATGTATTTGTATTTGTGTGTGGTTTTAATGGAAAATGGTTGAGGAATTTGATACTTGTGTTGTGTGTATCTATATTATTAGGAAGTGTGGAAGGGCATAAGCATAGTAGAGTGATAAATTAAATCTCCTTGGTAGTCTACTTGACAAGTAAAAATAAAATAACAACAAAATGCATCATAAACCATTTGTATGTGAAATAGTTTTTCTTGAATAATCAAAGACAAGATAGCTCTTCACTATTGTGCATTAACTTTCAAACTCCTTTGTATAGGTTGAAATCAGATTTTTCAGGTAGAATTTTGACCAAATAAAAAATAATCTGATGTAGGCTGCATATACAAGTTGAAGAGTACAAATAAGCCACGAACTGCCTAAAATTCTTATTTGTACTCTTCGCTACACACACTATTTTATGCAACCAGTGATTAGGCCATTGTCGAGACCCAGACATTGAAACATAATGCAAGAGTGAAAAGCGGATAGTTCACAAATATGGAGTTGTTATTTGTCCAAATGGATGGGATAGTGTGGTGCACTACAACCGCTGTTATACATCATGTTGGTTTATCAGGCCCACTTTAGTTGGGGGCTCAGGGTCCAAATTTGTAGGAACCAATATGGACTCACTTGAAGTAAATTGAATCCTCAAGTTGAACTGTGCCTTGGACCCTTGCTTGCATCACACAACTTGATTATTCAAATCACGAGCTGTAAATTGAATCCTCATGTTGAACTGTGCCTTGGACCCTTGCTTGCATCAGGCAACTTGATTATTCAAATCACGAGCTCTCATTTTGAGCTTTTATTTATTTATGGTTGGAAGCAATTCATTTTCCCTCCAAAATGGTGTCATGTAGATTTAGCCTTGATTTGCCACATTTTGGTATTGGACCCTCATCTAAAGGCCATGAGTCCAATTTATGGCTGTCATCCAATAAGATTGCTCTATTTCATTGGACCCTGGACCTTGGATCCTCACCTAAAGTGGACCTAAGAGTAGTTCATGTCTTTGAGAAGTTTGGGCCATGGATACAAGTGGAGAGTGACAGGATGCACTTGGTAGGCTTGCAATACCATGAGAGATCGCATTGACTTTGTGAGCTCAACAACCAGTTATATCCAAATTTTCTACATATGAGTGCAGATATTGTATTATTTGTGCACATGATACCCTCCACTTTTGTTTCCAAGGTTATGCTTGCCCATTGTTCGAATTTGCTATTCAAAGATTGAATCCTAAATATTTAGATAGCCAGCATAGAAATGGGGTCCAATTTTCAAATATTGAAGTCTTGCACGACCCACGACTCACTAGACAGACGAAAAGCACTGCCTGTATTTTTCCTTCGTATTTTCGGCTCCCTTACTTGCCTGAAGAAACGTGTTTTCAGCAAGGGGACCTTCTGTGGTGGAAAGTACCAGCCAGACTATACTGGGAACTTCTGACCAGGAGAAGGTACCAGCCAGCCTATCGCTATTTCTAAAAAGTGAAAAAATCCAAGCTCTCCTTTACATAGGAAAAGGACCGGAGTACAGGCCCTTTCATGATTCTCGACCTTTTACCTCAGCTTACCGGCCTGGGGGCACAAATCTCAAATTATGGAAAGGCCTGTCCCTATACAAAGCACCACCCACCAGAGTGACAGAAAGACCTGCTCTGACTTTTTAACCATAATCAAGGGAATAGTATCCACCTTACTTTTTCCTTGGCTGTTTGGCAAGTGTTCCATTTTTCTAGACACCTCCATTCATTTTCATTTTCTTCCCATGATCCTCAGTGGGTACTAATGGAAAAATAAAATAAAATAAAACAATAAGATAAAAATTAGAGCGGGCCCTTAATGAAGTCCATGGCCAGGGGCTTTACCCGACAAACAAAGTGCCAGTTGGCTGTTTAAGGAAATTGGCTCATGCTGACCCATCAGGGTGCCTCCGTGATGCCTCAACTGCTAGGTGGTAGCAAAACTTTCCAAAAGTGATGAAAAGATAGGGAAAAAAATATGGCAAAACTCTCTCTCTATTTTGATGTCCTCTTTCAATCCGTGGCATCATTGTGACAATGCATCCTAAGTGAACGACAAACTTGCATTGGGCCAACCAGGCAAAAGAGGTCACATGAAACGTCAGATACAGCGTTTTTTTTCTTTGGAAAAAGAAGTGATTTTTGGAGGTTTTCAGTCGCCGGAAGTGAGAAACAAAAAGAATCATTAGTATATATTTTTTTCATTGTGTAACCCAACGTATAGAAGGATGGTTAAATAATTGTGCTTTATTTCTCGTTTATAGCCAGAGTTGGCATTTTTTTAAGAGACTATTGTCAGTTTTTCTACATTTTCCCATGATGATCGCCACTTTGCCTCCAAACGACAATTCAGGGCAAAAAAAAGGAAAAAAAAACATTCGGACTTGGAACACGCACCTTGGCGACCTTCAAGGATCATAGGCCCATTTTCCACCCCTTGACTGGCTGGTACATAAGTTCCCAGGAACCTGCCTACTAAAGAGCTGATAGATGGTCGCTGATCAGTTCAAAGAATTTTGAACCATGTTCAAGTACCGAGAAGTAATTGTACAGCTGCATTGTGGGGACAAATGCCGTTCAACATCTTGCCTACAGCAGGTCCCTTGGAAGGAAGGCCGGCCTGACTAAGTTGATACAAGAATCCGCCACCGCCGACGTTCAGTTACTAAGGAAAGCGTCATGTGTATATATATATATATATATATTTCCTTTTCATGCACACTAATTAATTCTTATTTTCTAAGACCGTGAGAATCGACTATAAATCTCAACGAACATGCCGTTAATTGTAACCTTTGACATTCATAGCGAACTGACTTACTTGTATAATTTAATCCGAATTGATGCACAGGAGAAGACTTGGATTAAGGAGTGATGGGTAGTTACGCATCGATTTGGACACAGTCGGCGGCAGGATGTTTAATCGCCGTTGGAACCCTGGTGGTCAAACCAAAAGCGCATCTGTGCAGGGTGCTGCAGGATTACGCGGTCTCGTGGTGGAGGATACAAAAGATTTGACAGCGACAGCCTCGGACAAATTCAGGCTATATATAAACACCGGATCAGTCGACTCTGGTGTGCATAATTCACGATTGTCGAAGTTGCAAACATTGAGTCATAACCATCACAGTACAGTTTGGGATTTCTGATCACAGGTCGTAGGGATGAAGTTTCAAGTGATTAGAGAGTAAGACTGGTCGATGAATCATCGCGGCGTCTTAGACACCCAGAAGTTATAGAGACCTTCACGCCGTTGCAAAACCAGATAAGTCATACTAGAAAAGCAGTTTCTCATTCCTCCGAAAATCGCCAGTCACATCACTACTACTAGCCGATCGCTACATTTTCATAAGGAAACAAGTACCCGCATGATAGCACCAGTAATCATGGCACCAAGTACGCTCCGCATCCAAATGAAGGGAATAGTTTGTTTTATGATCATGGTTGTGATATTGTTAGACGGAGCACACCTCCAGACCGCTACTGCGGTCAGGTTTCGGGTACCAGGAAGCGTTGACGTTAATCCTAGCAGCAGCCAGCTTTCGAATTCCGAAAAGGCAGGAGAAGACGATGCGTCTGTGGTGGTCAGTACTACGGTCGACACTGCTGCAGTCGAACCCGCTGATTTCATCGCCACGTTCACAGACTTCAAACAAGCTACTGAAGGTCCAGCAGGTTCTTATAATCACTTTATTTCTTGGAGACTTGGAGACGCATCGCCACCTCCACCAGCTAGCAACGTAGAAATCACAAGAAAAATCAACGAGCCAGAGGAGTCCTCCCCTACCGTCCTGCAACAACAAACTTTCAAATTCCACGCTCAAAGGGCAGACAAAGGAAGTGGTACACCGAGTGGTCCAGCAGGCAATCCTGGTGGCAACTAGCAAGCAATATTTCCTAGCTACAACCCCGATCACCGGCGATCCCACAGCTGATCAAATCTGACTGGAATTCGAATATTGCCTTCAAAACAGAGCCGGGTCAAATTAGCCTGTTGTAACTTTGGTTGCAAACTCGCAGATCATGTGGCACCCAAGTTCAAGTCCAGATGAAGCTGACTTGAAGGAAAAAAATAGATGCTAGATTAATCGATCGACTAGCGATGAACTTGAGTCGATATTCCATTGATTTTGTTCTTGTCGAAGGTCTAACGCATCAGCAACTGTACCACGCGTACACTAGAAAATTGAAGCAAATTGATCAGTGCACTAATGAGAATGTTAAAGATTTAACAACCTGTAGTGGAACACCCTGCAAGGGGTGCACTCAGAGAATCACAAAAAACTTTTTTGGCATTCCCTGTAGGGAAAAGAATTGAAACCTCTACCGAATGACGTTGAATTAACAACACATAGGGAAAACTCTCCAAGAGAATTGTGGGACCAATATTTCAATCTTTTAGTTTAATTTTCCCAATGTGAAATAAGGGGATCTTTGTATATTCCCATTGTCAAATAAACTATTTCATGTTTGTATTAAGTAAAATTCAAGTTTTCTTTGACAATCTGACAAGGAATCCTAAGTGTTTTTTGTTGTGAATGAATACAGATTAAAACACTAACGCTTTTGACAACAAGAGCCACCAAAGCTTGGTTTTTCACATTTTAGTTTCAAACAAGTTTTAAGTTTTATGATAACAGTGTAATCAATGCTTGGTTTTTCATGTTTTAGTTTCAAACAACTTTTAATTTTCAACAAGTTCCAAACAAGTTGACATTATGAATTTGAAGAATCTAGTTTCCAAGTGCTTGCATGTTGTAAAAGCTCCTGTTATAGAATGTAGCATACAAATGATTTTGTGAGCTGGTATTGTTGGCACACATACAAAATTTCTAGCTACACCTACTACCTTGATGGCTAGGAGTTTTGAGGAACTACCCTCTGTTCCTTCATGTCTAGTTTAAGTTAGAGCAACCTGCTACCATCGCAAGGATCCACAGTCGTCGGAAGAACAGTTGATGGCTCAGCAGAGCTGGTGCCTGTACATCACAGTTGTCTACAACCCGGTAATCCAGAGCTGAAACTGTTCACATGTTGAATGCACAACCTGTGGAATGTTTCAGCTTACAGCAATGGCCTTTTCGTCTGGGAACTCTTTTGTATGGATTTGCTTGGGCTGTATTAATGACAACCCTATCTTGTTGCTGCAAAAGGAGGACTTTCAAGGTCCTCCCACTCCCCCAATGACAGCACCAGGAAAAAGAGCAGCCTCTGTGATTTCATTTGTGCATTGGATACCCCCCACTTTTGATTCCAAGGTTGTGCCACCCGTTGTTTGGATTTGTTGTTTGAAGATTGATGCAAAAAAAGTATAGGCGAAACAAATCTTTCTTAAGGTGAGGCACATCGGTTTATAGATCTAGATCCACCACTTGCTATTGTTTGTTAATTTGATAAGGCGTATTCTGCAACAAATTTGTCATGATCTCTTGTCTCAGGAAGGTGACATGGGCAAACAATCCTTCAGGCAGATTGGATAGCATGCCCAGCAACATTGGAGCATTTGATTATTTGTGAATTGGAAAATTTACTTATTTGTGCCAAGTATGTCGACACGAGGTTGAGCTCTTTGTATGCAGAAGATGTGGTGTATATTCACCTGAATTTTGGCAGTTATCACGAGACATAGATCCTCATACACTAATGCTGAATTCTCATAATATTGTCACCCACCGATTATTTCTGGGATGGCCATCTAAATATTTATGGCTCATGTAAGAATAACATTGACTCTTGCGCGTCGACCCACTATTCTAAATAACCCCATTGTGTTACTCCCTGGACAGACAAAGCACCTCTTAGATCAGAGTGATGTAAAGACTTGCTCTCATTTTTAAAAGCTTAATTGAACAGCACATAGTACTGACTTTAGTTTTTCCTCCGCTGATGGGCAAGGGTTCCATTTCTCAAAACACCCCCCCCCCCCCCCCCCCCCCCCCCGCCCCCAATTTATTTCCATTTTCTTCCCATGATGCCTGATGGAACGAAAAATTAAAAAAAATGATCTGAGCAGTTCTTGGAAAAATCTGGCTGCCTTGGGCTTTACCTTACACAAAGTGCTCGTTGGCTGTTCAAGGGAACTGGCTCATATTTTAGCCATTGTGCTGCCTAAGTGCTGCCTGAACTTCCAGGTGCTAGTAAAAGACAAAGGTAAAAATTCTGGAAAGTGATGAAAAGATGGGAAAAAATTAAAATGGAAGAACTCTCTCACTATTTTCATATCCTCTTTGATGGCGTCATCATGGCAATGCACCTAATAGCATCTCCTGCTGTGCTCAGTATGTGAGCGTGCAAAATATTTCTCACATCGAAGTTTATGTAGCCTATTATACTTGTTTCCAACCCTACCCAATTAAAATTGGAACTGCAAATAGTGGGGAGACTGCCGTAAAACAAAATTTGGGACTCCAAATATGTGACAAATAGGAAGGAGCAAATTGGACCAATCATTATGATTGGCTGATTAGAAACAAGGAGCAACAGTCAGATCATATTTATTACACTCTTCTCAGCTTGGAGGTAGGCTTTGCTATGCCCTCAGCAAACTGTGCAAAAATGCAAGGCCAAAACCATATAACAAATCCTTTAGGGAAAAGAATGGAAAACTCTACCAAATTGAAGTCGACAAAACATAGGGAAAACCCTCCAAGGGAATTTAGGGGGCAGTATTTCAATGTTTTATTCTAATTTTCCCATTTGAAATAGGGGGATGATCTTTGTATTTTCCCATTGTCAAACAAACTATTTCATACATAGGGGAAATTCAAGTTTTCCTTGATGGTCCCATAAGGAATCCCAAAAAGGTTTGTTGTGCATTTTGCTGAGCCAAACTTTTCCCCTTCCCATTTTCAATAGCAAGGTCACATATTGAGCAGCTGTGGACTTGCTCGAAGTCAATTAAGACAAACTTGTATCGGGAAAACCAGGCAAAAGAGGTCACATGAACGTGGGATCACACACCATGACTCTTAGAACATCTCCAGAGGTGCTCAGTACGTGACGTTTCAAAGACATTTTCCCATCCAAATTTAGTTATTTACTTTTTTGCAACTCCACGGATAAAAATGAAACTGGGTCTGCAAATGGGTAGTGGATTAGTAACAGCAAACCACCTGGACCAATCATTATGATAGGCCAAGCACAAAAACAGAAGTCAGATCATAGTGATTACACCCGTTTCTGCAAGTGCACACCCTTGCTATGCCTCTTGTGCACTGCAAACTATGCAGCTAGGTCAAAACCATTTTCCTGACCTGCATATTTTGACTTTTCTTCATCTAATTTGACTGTACGCGGAACCTGTCTACGAAAGAGCTGGTCACTAGTCACTTCAAAGGATTTTGAACCGTGTGCATGAGAAATATTTGTACACCGGTGGCGACTACTGCACCATACCGTTCAAGATCTTGCCTGCCTACAGCACGTCACTCGGAACGAAGGAATTAGACGGACCGTCCCTGACTAAATTGGTACAAGAATCCGCGACAGACTGTCAATTACGAAAGCAAGCGTGATGAGTGTATATATATAGGAAAGAAAGCGTCATGCATACATTTATGTATATATGTATCTTTCCTTGGCTTGCAGACCAACTACTTGATTAATTTCTATGACCACGACGATCGACTACTAATCTCAACGAACTTGCCGCTAATGGTAGCCTTTGACATTCATAGCCAATTGACTAAGCAATTTAATCTGATTTGATGCCCAGGAGAAAACTTGGAATTTGAAGGCGTCCTGGGTAATTACGGATCGATTTGGATGCAGTCGGCTGCACTAACCACCGGCGGGAACCCTGGTGGTCAAACTAAAAGCGTATCTGTCCAGTAGCTAGGGTGCTGCGGGATCACGCGATGTCGTGGTGGAAAATACAAGACCTGACAGCGACAGCCTCGGACAGATTCAGGCTCTATATATGAACACCGAACCAGTCGACTCTATAGTGCATAATTCGCCATTGTCGAGGTTGAAACCATTGATCCTAAACTATCACATAGTTAGTATTTGGGCGCTTAACGGATCTCTCATCACAGGTGGTCGCAGGGAGGAAGTGATTACAAAGTAAGATCACTGGTCGATGAATCATCGCGCCTTCTTAGAAATCCAGAACTAGCTGAGACCTTCAAGCCGTTGCATTAGATACAGATCTAGAAAAGCAGATTCTACTCCTTACTCCGAAAATCGCCAGCTACATCACGATTCGCTACTAGTCGCAAAATTTTTATAACCTGGAAACAGGTACCCGCATGATAGCAGCACCAGTAATCATGGCACCCGCGAGAACGCTCAGCATCCAAATGATGGGAACAATTTGTTTAATGATCGTGGCTATGATATTGTTCGACGGAGCACACCTCCAGACCGCCACTGCGATCAGGTTACGGGTACCAGGGAGCGTCGACGTTAATCCAAGCAGCAGCCAGCTTTCGAGTTCTCAAAAAGCAGTAGACGTCGACTCGTCCATAGTCGTCAGTGCTACTACGGTCGTCGATGCTGTAGTCGAACCCGCCGAACCCGCAGCTGATTTGATCGCCATGTTCACAGACTCCAAACAAGCTACTAAAGCTGCAACTGCAGGTTCTTATAATCACTTTAACTCTTGGGGATTGGGAGCCGCATCGCCTCCACCTCCAGCTAGCAACGTTGAAACGATGAGAAAAATCAGCGAGCCTGACGAGTCCTCGGCTACTGCCCTGCACCGAAAACCTTTCAGATTCCACGCTCAAAGGGCAGACAAAGGAAGTCCTGTACCGAGTGGTCCAGGCGGTAATCCTGGTGGTAACTAGCACGCAGTTCCTAGTCACAATTTACCCTAATCACTTGCAATCCCACAGCCGATCAAATCCGACTGTGATTTGAATACTGCCTTCAAAACAGTGCCGGGACGTCAAAGCCCGTAGTAGCCTGGGTTGCAAACCCTCAGATCATGTGGCACCCAAGTTCATGAGAAGTAGTTGTAGGGTGAGGAAAATTAGTTAATTAGAACCATAGATCCTTTACATGCCATTGCTTTTTAATTTGGGTGTGGTGTATTCTGCAACAAATTTGTCATCATCTCTTGTCTGAAACCATTGGATAGCAGACCCAGCAACATTGGACTATTTACTTATTTGTGCGAACTACATTAATACACGTTTGAGTTCTACTTTGCATGCAGAAGATTTTGTATGTATTAACCTCAATGTTGGCAGTTATAACCAGGCATAGATCCTCATACACTATGCTGAATTCTCACAATAAAAGCCACCCACTGATTATTTCTGTCCTTGCCATCTAAATATTTAGGGTTCATGTTTGAATAACATTGAGTCTTGCACTACACCCACTATTGTAATGGGTTACTCCCTAGACAGACAAAGCACCACTTACCATAGCGATGGAAAGACCTGCTCTGAGTGTTTTAGTGTAATTGGAGCCCATAGTACCCACCTTATTTTTCCCTCTTCTATTTGGCGTGTTCCATTTTTCAAAACACCCCCCTTTTAAAAATTATCTTCTTGTGATACCCGGTGGGTAGTAAGGGAAAACAATAGAAATCAATCATCAGGGCAGGTCTTCGATAAAGCGGGCTTTACCATAAACAAAGTGCCAGTTGGCTGTTCAAGGAAACTGGCTCATGTTTAGCTATCATGGTGCCTGCGTGCTGGTGCTAGCAATAATATGAAGGTAGAAATTGTGGAAAGTGATGAAAAGATAGTGGAAAACAAGTATAGATGAGCTCTCACTATTTTCATGTCCTCTTTCAATAGGCAAAGCACCCAGAGCAACCCCAGAGATCGTCATTATGTGGCGTTGCAAAAGTATTTCTCACATCCTAGTTTTATTTTATTTTTAATATCTACCTTGTGGTGAATTTTTGCCATTTTTTTTTATAAAAAAATCTTGGAGCAACATGATCAAGGGAACTTATTGGAAATTTTTCAAAAAACTCACCACATTTTGAGGAAGAAAGTTATGAAATCGCCCAGAGTTTTGGAAGAATTGGACAGATTTCTATCTTTTGAAATCTCCATATTTAACTAATGCATTCTAGTTGTTCGCAACATGTGATACAATTCTTAGATTTTCTACTTTTCTATTTGTCTTGTAGCCACATTTGGTTAAATACTCTGGTGACTCATAGCCACTTTAGGAGCCACATGAGAAAACTGTAAAATAAATAAGTGACACAGCCCACAAAACTTGTTTCATGAGACTATTAATGACAAAACTACCTAGACCAATCATTATGAATGACCATTCAGAAACTGGAACCAACAGTCAGACCATACTCATTACACTCTTGTCTGGCAAGTGTTACACTTCCTGTGCCTTTTACCCGGCCCAGCAAACTGTGTAAAAACGTTGCGTCAAAACCATTGCACGCTGAGCCAAACCTACATATTTTGACTTTTCTTAATCCAATTTTTAATTTACAGGTTCACATGCTGAGCACCGGTGGAATTGGTCCAGGTAAATTAAGACAAACTTTCATTGGGCGAGCAGGTCATATCGAACGTCTGATCACAAACCATGACGCTTACCCACACAGAGAGCACACGCACACTAGGTATTGTGTAATGGGTGACCTTCATTACTCATGGGCCCACTTTCCACCCCTTGACCGTGTGGTAAGCTCCCAGGAACCTGCTTGCAAAAGAGCTCGTCACTGGTCAGTTCAAAGGATTTTGAACCGTGCAGGAGAAGTAGTTGTACACCATGGTGGGAACCACCGCACCATGCTGTTCAAGATCTTGCCTGTGTACAGCTGGTCTTTTGGAAGGAAGGAATTAGACCGGCCCGGTCCCGACTAAATTGATACAAGATTCCGCGACCCACGTTCGGTTACGAATGAGAGCATCATGACTCAATATATATATGTATATTTCCTGCACACCAACTACTTAATTATTCTCTATGACCGTGAGGACCGACTATCAATCTCAACGAACTTGCCGCTAATGGTAGCTTTGACATTCATAGCGAACTGACTAGCTTATGTAATTTAATCCGATTTGATGCCCACGCAAAGCCTTGGACTTGGAGGCATCCTTGGTAGTTACGCATCGATTTGGACGCAGTCGGTGGCATTAATCTTCGCCAAAACCTGGGGGTCAAACTAAAAGCGCATCTGTGCAGGGTGCTGCAGGATCACGCGTCTCGTGGTGGAGTATACAAGACCTGACAGTCACAGCCTCGGACAGATTCCACCTATATATTAACACCGGACAAGCAGACTCTGTAGTGCATAATTATTCACCATTGTCGAAGTTGCAAACATTGATCCATAACCATCACAGGAGTTCATATTTGGCTCAACGGAGAACCTCGGCTCACTGATCGCAAGGAGGAAGTCATTAGAGAGTAAGATCACTAGTCGATGAATCATCGCGGCATTTTAGACACCCAGAGCTAGTACAGAACTTCAAGCCGTTGCAGAACCTGATCTAGAAAAGCAGTTTCTCATTCCTCCGAAAATCGCCAGCCACATCACGATTCACTACTAGTCACAACATTTTCATAAGGCAACAAGTACCCGCATGACAGCAGCACCACTAATCATGGCCGCACCGAGTCTGCTCAACATCCAAATGATGGGAACAGTTTATTTGATGATCGTGGTTCTAATATTGTTCCACGGAGCACACCTCCAGGGCGCCACTGCCGCCAGGTTTCGGGTACCAGGAAGCGTCAAGGTTAATCCTAGCAGCAGCACCCAGCTTTCGAATTCCCATAAAGGAGTAGACCACGCGCCAGTAGTCGTCAGTACAACCATAGTCGACGAAGCTGTAGTCGAACGCGCTGATTTCATCGCCATGTTCACAGAATCGGACAAACAAACAGCTGAAGGTGGAACTGCAGGTTCTTATAATCACTTTAATTCTTGGAGATCGGGAGCCGCATCTCTTCCACCTCCAGCCAGCACTGTTGAAATGACGAGAAAAATCAGTGAGCCAGAGGAGTCCTCGGCTACACCCCTGCACCGAAAAACTTTCAAATTCCACGCTCAAAGGACAGACAAGGGAAGTCCTGTACCGAGTGGTCCAGGCGGCAATCCTGGTGGCAACTAGCAAAGCAATTCCTAGCTACAATTTACCCCAATCACCGGCGATCCCACAGCTGATCAAATCTGACTGTAATTCAAATTTTGCCTTCAGAACAGCGCCGGGAGTTCGAAGCTTGGGTTGCAGACTCTCAGATCATGTGGCACGCAAGTTCAAGTCCACACGAAACTGATTTGAAGGAAAAAATTATCGACGAACTTAAGTCGATATTCCATTGATTTGGTTTTTGTCTAAAGTCTAACACATCAGCAACTGTACCTCGAGTATGCTAGAAAATTGAAGCAAATCAGTGCACTAATCAGAGGGTCAAGGATTTACCAACATGCAGCAAGAACATGTAAGGGGTGCACACACACAAGGGGTACAGATTAAAACAGTAACTTCTGACAAGAAGTGTAACGAATGCTTGGTTTTTCCTATTTTGATTTCAAACAAGCTTGAGTTTTTTGGGGAAGAAGGGTAACCAATGCTTGGTTTTTCTCTTCTGTGAAGAAATGTAGTTCAAATGCTTGGTTTTTAATATTCTAGTTTCAAATAAGCTTTAATTTTGATGGCAATAAGAGTAACCACTGCTTGGTTTTTCATGTTTTAATTTTCAACAAGTTTCAAACAAGTTGACATTATGAAATTAATAAAATCTAGTCTCCAGGTGCTTGCATGTTGTAGAAGCATGGATTCTGAATGTTATAGAATGTAGCATACAAATGATTTTGTTAGCTGGTATTGTTGGCACACATATAAAATTTATCGCTATACCCACTGTGATGGCTAGGATTTTTGAGGAACTGCATTCTGTTCCTCCATGTGTAAGTTAGAATCATTCAACAGGTTCAACCATTCTCAGTCGACCAAGGTCTCTATTTATCCCAACACCCAACCCTTAAACTCGGTTTGCTCAGACCTCCGTAATTTAGAACTTATCAAATTTTCTCCACGCAAATTTCCATTGACCTCCCTCCGTTTCAAATAGACGTGAACCTTCCATTCATGAAATATCCTAATTTGACTAAAAAAGAACCTTCCACCTTTATAAGGTTCCCAAATTTTGAAAAGTTCTTTGGGCAAGGTAAGGAACATTTTTAGGCTCTTCCTCAATTTTTGCTTGTAGTCGAGGGGCTGATCGCCTTCGGGCAAGCCCTTCAACCCAGGAAGGACCTTAGAAATGTTCCTTTCCTTATACATGTTATTCTTCTTTCACACCGTTTTCAATTCATATTTAAGTATGGTGGAACGGAACATATGAGTCCGAGAAAATTTTCAAAAATCAGAGAATTTCTCACAAAACATTCTTTTTCAAAAATATTTATCAGAAAATGACGAAAATTCGCCACAAAAAAAATCACTAGGTCAACGGCATAGGCCGCACACTAGCAAATGTTTACATGACTAGAATATTCAGGTCGTAATAGAAAAGAGCGTTGGAGACTAATGAGAATTCGTTTTTGTCTGTTCGAAACTCGAAGTCTGCAATTTCAGTCAGAAATATTTTCTACAGTTTATTCAAGTATAGTTCTTTTAATCATGACCATGATCTTACAATATATGGGTTAATAATTTCAAAGCGGCTATCTAACATTCTAAAGAATTTTAGATCAAGCTGATCTAAGGCTTTTTCATGATTCAGCTGCTGGCCTAGACTTTGATAAGAGCCGCGTGAGAGCTGATCATAGGACTAACTTGCAAACTCCTCATTATGTTCTGAAAATAAAAAGGCCTCATGAAATTACAAGAGCTCATGACGCTCAATCCCGTAGCTGTAAAACCTCTCTGTTCATTAATAAACAAGCTACAGAATCATACAACCCGGCGGGCTGGCCTCTGCTCAACAACTAGAATCATAGAAGCCAGGTACGCGGATCTAGTGGAACTTGCTCTCTTAGAATTTTAACTGAAGATTTCTCTATATCTGTGAAAAACAGATCACACCACATGAGACCTGTTACAAAAGATCTTGTTAGATGCCCAATTTCACACCACTGAGCTGCAAGAGCCTAAACACGAACAGACACCAGTTCTAGTTGATTTGCAAGTCTAGCTCGACTGCTCTGCACTAGCTGCTGCTCCTGCCTGTACAATAGCCTGTCTGCTGCCGGTGGGTGCTTTGGCTTTGTTGGGGTCAATAAAGTCATCAAAGTGCAGGTCAATGGTTGTCTGCAGACAGTCAAGCCGGTGGGTTTGGTCCAGTCCAGTCCGGGACTGTCAGGATGGTCGTCTGTCCGTCTGCAGTGGCCATTTCCAGCTTGGAAATCTAGACAGTTAAAACTGCTACCTACGCCTTTTTTAGGAATTTAAGGATGCAAGCCAAGCAGTCAGATTGTTTTGTGCGAAATTTTGCACTCTTGCGAAATCTGAAAATGAGCTGCTACCATCTCAAAGGGATTTTTCGGGAATATTTTCAAAAAATTAGCTTGAAAAGTAGCGAAAAAAAAGCTGAGCATGCCACATTTAGATTTTATGTGACGTGCACTTCTGGGCGATCGAGGCCACAACTTGAGCGAGGGTAAACTTGAGCGGAAGTACCAACAATTATCATCACATCATCTTTCTTGAGTGCTTTCACAGCTGCATATGCACCATTCCACTGGTCTTCTGGAAGCGACTCAGTAAGAGAACGCAATCAGGTCGCAATTGAGGTCCATGTCTAGACTGGACTAAGGGGCGACCCCCTTAGTCACAAGGGTGATCCAACTTTTTGTCGAGTTAGGTTCGATTCTCGGGTTGGCAAGCCGAACGAGACAGAAGTGTGCCTTGCGGGGATCAAAATGGGTTCCGGGGAAGGCGTAACTGCCTTGGCCCGTTTAGTGCCAAAAGGGGGACTTGCATAAGTGCAAGTCTTCCCCCTTTGAGGCTCAAGAGTGATTCCTGGGTGGAGTCTAACTCTAAAGCAAGCTCGCCATTGGGTGAGTCCACTCTAAGTCCTTTAGGGGGCAAACTGCTAAAGGCATTATTGTTGCATTCGGAACACTCCAAGTTTGCGGTTGGGCTGACACATGAGACTTGGAGGTAGACGTGGGCAAGAGAGGCCCTAGACTGAAAATGAAATTCACAACGAGCTAGGTCCCACGCACGTAACGAGTCATGATGAATCGTAGACTGTTGAATCAGCGCAAGACAGCTTAAAAGTGGGGACTAATCAGTTTGTGGTTTGACCATGTGCAGGTTTAGTTTAAGGATGTGACGGAAGTTCGAGGGTGCGGAGCACCAAGACAAAACCAGATGTGACACAATGGTCCTACATGTAGTTAAAAAGTAGTAGGATTCTTAATAACTTTTAGCTTTCTATCTGTCCTATAGCCAAACTTGGCTATAATCCTCATATGCTTGCCAATGTGGCTACATCGCAAAATTGAGGGGGAAAAAACACTGAAGCCACGTGGCCAATGTCCATTGGAAGATCACCAGTAAGAAGATTTAGCCAAATATGCCTGTAATTCAGAAATGAAGGACAAATCTTTAATTACCCTTTTCATATTTTTGGCTACTTAAGAGAAAATATACATAGAAATCTGTCCAGCCAAATATGACTACACATCATTGATGATCACCCATCCATAGGAAGATTTAGCCAAGTATGCCTTAAACCAGACATTAAGTATCATATTTCTCTCTTTTTTGGTACTTACGAAAACCAAATTAAGAAATCTGGTAATTTTTTCCTTTTAAAAGAAAACCCACCCTCAAAAAACAATTCATTTAAAACTTTTGGACTTTTAATTTCTCTTCTTGGCAAAATTTCAGCAGTGAAAAATGGGCTGCACCTTTGTTGGCTCTGCCTGTATGATGGAGGCTAGAGAACAATTGACGCAGTTTCTACGTGGTTCCACGTTTCAAGGAATGTTCACCAGGTGTTCCAGTGAGTGAACTGTAAGTTCAATTTTTGGGACCTTCATGGAACATTTCATGCTTTGGTGGGTAAGAATTGTCAATTTTGATTAGTAAGAGCCAAACTGGAATTGGGTCTGATTTTTAGAATCAAATCAAAATTGCAAACTATTTTCTTAAGGATGGGACTCAATATCAGGTCCCCAATTCTATTTGTCCATGGAACTGAAATTGAAACACATGTTTTCAGAGGGAAAAAAAAGTGACTAGAACCAGGGATTAATTACGGATTTCAATCCACTATGCTAAGAACCAGACTGTAACCAGGTCTGATTTTCAGAAACAGAACTAGAACTCATTTATTTTGAAGAATTGAATCCAGAACCAGAGTCTTGGTGGACCAGAAGCGGAATGAGACAATTCTAATTCAGCCCCTTCTGGGACCCTGGGACCACAGAAGGTCTGGGGTCCGAACTCAGTGGTGTGCAAGCTGAAACTCTTGCTGACGCTCTACCAATCAGCTTGAGCATCTCCAGCAGTGCTCGGTATGTGATCCGGCACAGGACAGTTGGATGAAGAAACATATGCTGCTTTGGCTCACGAAAATAGTTTTGACTCAGAATAATCGTTGTGACTTGTAAAAAGCACAGCGGCACTGTGCACCTGCAGAAAAGAGTGTAATAAATATGCTCTAACTGTTCTTTAGTGTTTCTCATTGGCCCATCATAATGATTGGTCCAGGTGGTTTGCTCTAATAGTCCCCCATGTATTTGCTGTCCCAGTTTCACTTTTTATCGGTAGGGTTGTATAAGAGTACATAACTAAACCTGGATGTGAAAAATGTTTTTGCAGGGTCACATACTGAGCCTCCGGAGATGCTCTAATGACTTTGTCAGGTCAAGTCCGCTGTTGTGCTTCAAGAAGAAAAAAGGTGTGTATATATATAAGTATAAGTAGAGGTTCTTCATAAAAGTAAAGAACTACACAACAATGGTTTGAACTTGCTAGCAACAGACTCAATTCTGGATGATGATCCGACTTGTTACATTGTGAATCAAGAAAAGCGGGTCATAGATTACAAATGGTCATTTTAAGCTAGAGTAAGTACTCTAGAATTTGATCTTCCAGTCAATGCTGTCCCTGCCTTTCCTTCATTAAACATGACCACAAAGCAAGTTTTGAAACTTTACACTCACTTTAGTGTGCCAGCTAGAATATGAGTGGGCTTTTTCAACCATATGCACTTTTGTTCTCTAAGTCTAGGGCAGGAAATGAAAAACAAAACAAAACAAAACGCTTTCTTCTGTCACCAGCTATGTACTGGATTCCTTTCATGCTCAACATTGGAGAGAGAAGTCTTCTGATTTTCTAATTGTTTGACTCTCCAGATAATCATGCATACATAGTTCTGTCTAAGGTAAAGCTCAAGGTCACAGGCAAAGCCTTGCACTTCACCAAGCATAAATATCAGTGCTGATTTTTCAATAAAAATTCCTGTCATACCCAACTAGGTATAATGGGAAAAAAACCAGAATAAAATGCAAGGTGTTTCAACATTTCATCTTTAGACATGCCTCAGAAACAGCGAAAGAGAAAAAACATAAATTACCCTTAGATCATTACACTAAAAACATTTGGCACAGGTCTTCAATCTTTATGGGGCTCAATACTCTTTGAGGTTTTTTTATCCTCTTATTCTAAAGTATCAGGTTCATTCCAGGACTCTACCAAAACCAACTTGCTCTGTAATAGTCAAACAAACAAAGCTGTAGGTAGTTGTTTAACCACTAGCCTAACCTATATGCTAAGTGCTAACCAGCTACATGCATCTACTTTACCTACCTACCCACCTAAAGGACTGTATCAAAAAGCACTGAACAGTAGCACCCTTGCACATTTCAAATCTCCAGTTGTGTACATCTTACCTCCTCATAAAGCTTCATGAATATCAGCAACTGCAAATCACTTCTATGTCATTTTTTACAGGTTCAATGTGGAGTGCTACTGTTATGCTACCTTTGATTTATCAAGGATCTACAAATTATAAAGTCAAAAGTTGTCTACTAAAATTGGGTACCTCTTTGCATCACAGGGTTTTCAACCAAAATGGCAGGTCAAATTATTTGCAAATGTGCCTGCTTACACTCTTGTATCTACAATCCTCATTTCACATACATCCGCTTGGTACATATTTCATATGCATCAGCAAGAGGCCATCGATTCTTTGAAGTACATGACGCACAAAACCTAGTTTTTCAAGAGGTTGACAGTATGTAGGATGTTGCCAGAGATGTCATAGAAGTCCACATGGAACAATGAGGGTGCCATGGAAACAGCAGCAAATCCCTGTCCATCATAGTAAAATTGGAGCCCCACGTCTTTGTTCTCATTGTTGCCACGGCCTCTCCAAGCCTGAGAGCCTCCTCCACTGGTTAAGAAGTGTAATGGACTGCAAAACGTTGAAAACTGCACTGTCAGATGGGTTATTACAAAAGAGCTGAGCAACTGTTGCTACGTTCACTTCCTGAGGATTGTTGAGAACTTAGATCAGCATTAGCACAAAATATACTTTTGCACACCAGGAGCTTGATTCCTGAATTCAAAGTAGTGTTCATGCAAGGTTCATGCTCAAAATCTCAAAGTCATATTCTGACATGAACATGAGAAATGCTAGTATCAAGGATGTCAGCAACAGCTGAAGAGCCACAGCCTTGGAGACATGCCCAACCAAATAACTTGCCCATGTTATAGATGAATAGTGAACAGTGAGATGTGTAACCTCTGTCCACTTTGCAGAAGCAATACCTGTCAAAGCGCTTGATGTGTTGCAGACAGTGATCATGACCATTGATGTATATGTCCACACCATTAGCCTGATATTTGAGCAAGCCAATATCATAGGAAATGTCATTGTCTGTAAGCTACAAATATATGATTGTGGAGAACAAACAATATTTGCATTTCTATCAACCATGTCAAAAAAGGAAAGTAATAGATACCTCAAGAATTGAGAGCATTTGAGCAAGGAGCTCCTGAGTTTCACCGTGTTTGCCAACACACCGAATGGTATGGTGACCAACCACAATCTTCCACTTAGCATTGGATGTCTCCAAAGCACTTGTCAAGTTCTGGAGCACGAGTACACAAAGGGTCCAATTCTGTTAAAACTTGGTTGACACAGCTGCCAGTTTTCAAAGAGTCAACTCTCTGCAAGTCCATATGTAAATGTTTTGAGCAACTTACCTTGAGTTCATGGGCTATATAATCTTCCCGGGAGATTGCTAGCTGCCATATATAGTCCTTATTGTTCTCCATCCAGTAAGATTCAACAAATGGGTTGGTGTCAACGAAGAAAAACTCCACATCCGTCCTTTCTCCTGTGACCACACCATTACAACAATCATGTTACACAGCTATGAAGTATTCATGACATGAACTGCTACCTCATCCTCAATTCAGCTTACTAGTAAAGCTTGCTATATTGGAAGACAGAATCCAACCTCAATTCTCCACTGACTCTTAACCCAACCTCAAACTTTTAACATGTGTAACAGAAATGTCTCCTGAAATGTGAGGCCCAGAAAACAAAAAAGACTGGATGATACTAAAAAGGGACCCTAAAATTACCTTGATCTGAGAAGCCGAGATCACGAACAAATTGGTAGGTGGCACTGCAGAACCAGCGGGAGTCACGAATTGTGAGTTCCTTTGCAACTTGTGCTGTCACATTGCCGCGATAGTCATGATTCCCCAAAACTGACGACATATCCACAATGTTCATTCACACAAGTTCTTATGAGTTCTCAACAATGCATCTAGAGTAACCATTTCTAAGTCTCACATAAGATCTGAAAGTATGGAACATTCATCTTGTACAACTTTTCCAGCATGTGTATGCAACACAGTAGGATAGTTCAGTGCACCTGAATACCAAGGTGTTTGAAGACTCTCCTGAGTATAAACATCTGAGAAAGACGTAGTGAATTGTGTATCATCAGGACCCGTCAATCCTTTTTCGTAGAAGTTATCCCCAGTTGATATGACAAAATCAATGTTGAGTTTTGTTCCCACTATGCCCATCTGTCATGATAAAGAAATGCTTTTAACAGTTGACAACACTTAATGATCTGAAGTCTCTACTTTTGCAAAAGCATACCAGGAAAGAAAGACCACAAGGCTGACCTGTTTTGCCACAATTGTTTGGTTGTACAGTCCATCTCGGCCCCAGTCACCAACCACCAAAAAATTCAAGGGAGCTACTGTTTGCAACTTCTGAGCTGATATTCCACAGAGTGGGTCCAAAGACCTTGCTCCACATACAGTACTGCTATGACTTGTCCCTAAAAGTAAGATCAAATAAACAGCTGAAAATGTACACACGATAACACCAAAGATTGCCCAACCCCGGCACCAGGGCCTTCTTGGCTGGAACTGCAAGCTTGGATGAACCTGTAACAATGAATCACCACATCTTAAGAACCCTCCAAATAGGTCATCAATAGGTAAGGAGAAAGGCAGGTTGATTGATCAGCCAGAGAATCATATTGCATTTCGCTTCTTGAACATCTTAACTAACCACACAGGGGCTCACAGTCAAAATAAAATTATCAATGCCACATCTCATATAGAGGGGTTTTTGCTATTTTCAAGCAATTCTCAAAATTTTCAGTCCCAAATCTTGTGAAGGGTGTACTCTCTTGACTAATCCAAGAAGAGAAACATGTGGATTTGACACCATACACATCCAGAGAGAGTGATGCCATAGTTGAAACCTGGATACATAGTTCCCAAGTACAAGTTCCAAATGCCCTTGCATATTTTGTTTCCAAACTTGTGTCAAATCCACATCCTGGATTTCTAGGTTAGAATGCACAAGCTCTCATAACCGAAAATAAGGAGTTCATGTGCTTGAGATGTTTTTTGGCTAAAGGTTAGAAAACAGAAGTAGATGAACAGAACTCTCCATGGTGAAGAAGACTTGTTCACAAGCAAAGTCTAACCTCATCAGAAAGAAGTTCAAGTTCAAGAGCTCGAACCTCCTCAGAAAGAAGTTCAACTTCAAGAGTCCCAGCCTCCTCATCCCCAATACTGTTGAGTTGCCTCATGTTAGCACCTCCCTTTATGCTCCACTTCTGCAACACAAAATTGACCACTTGTTAACTCCCACGCGCCACAAAAGAAACTGCTGACGGTCATCTACACAAGGTCCAAAGGAAGAAGCTATCCGATCTTATTGAGACTCTCTTCGACTAGATTGGAGATCCAGACGAAAAGAGACCGTCAGTTGCATAGCAAGACTGTGTGTTCAGGATATAACGGAGGATGGACGAAGAACTCGAGAGACATCACAGTCATCAATAAAGAGGAGACGGATATGGGGCTCATGGTCATCGATTTGATGCGGTAGAAAAACCAAAACAAAAGACCAGATTGCGAATTCTGCACGGAGATAGAACCGAGAATACGTACAGTTTTCCCCCAGCAACTGCAACAGCATCTTGCAAGGAGAAAAAACTCAATGGACTCTTCAAACTCTGTCCAGCAAGCTGTAGCTCATCGCCTCAATTTTGAACAAAAAAGACTTTCTCAACCTAAGAAGCAAGGAATGACGGGAGATCAGTCACAGGAGGCAGACTGCATCATACCTGAAAGTTTGACACAGATCAGCAGCAATATGGAAATCGCTTGGAGCTTGCTTCCTCGTTTTTGCACCCGATTTGTTCCTTCCAAGAGCTTTATGTCCTCCCGAGCCGAAGATCTCCCTTCCGCCGTCCTGCTCGAAAACCCCACCTGCTCTTTGAAAGTCTTAGACAACTACTGGCATCCTCGCCACAAATCAGCCCTTGTAAAACTACACCGAGCAATCAATCACTGACAACTCTCGAATCTCCTCTCTCTCTCTCTCTCTCTCTCTCTCTCTCTCTCTCTCACACGCACACACTCTCTGTCTCCTCTTCCTCAAACTTCGCACATAGCAAAAAAGTCCAAGCAGGATACAGTACCTTCCCGGGATCACACCGGCGTACAAAAACCCGGCTTCATCACCATCTTCGTCGTCATCTTCCTCACCAATTCCAGAGTTGTAACAAAAACATCCATGCAAACAGAAAAAAATTCCTTGAAGTTGTCGCAAAAACCATCACATCCAAACAGGAATAGCCGCTCGGCATAAAACTACAACTCAACACGTCGATGCAAAAGACATCCTGTGCGCGGAAGGAACGAAGGAAGGACTTCGCGGGAAGGTCCGCAGAAACAGAGTACTTCCGTGGCAACAGCGGGAGAAGCAGGAGGCGCGCCAATAGAAGAAGACCTACCTGCAAGGGAGGGAGGCCAAATTAGTGAGCGGGATTAGTGGGAGTTACTGGTGATTAGTGAGTTTGTGTGTGAGGAGAGGAGTGAGTTAGTGAAAAGTTTGGTTAGAATACAAAGGGGAGGTACAAATTAGTGGAGGGGATTAGTGAAACAGTGCTTAGACAGAAACAGCGGCAGAAGCATCAGCGGAGGGGATTAGTGAGTTTCTCGTGAGAGAAGCGGAATGAGTTAGTGACAATGCGGCGTTTGTTTTGTTTGTTTGGTTTGTGGCTGAGTCATTTGGATGCTTACTATATTTGGCCGGAGCGACGACTTTGGCGATTGTCGGCACGCGCGTTTAGCGGAAGTTCATCCACCAAACTTAGAAAAAAGAAATAAATTCTAGCCTTTTAAATTATTAGCTAATAAGTTTTAGTCTCTAAAGTTTTAAAGCGGGTGGGTGAAAAAGGAAATAATAACGGGAAGTATTAAAAACAAAAGGGAATAATGAACTCCTTTTTCAGTGACCTAAACTATTGAGTTTGAGTAGCTAAAAATTTTTGGCTTAAGTAATATCCTTTATGTGTACTAAAACACTTGACAATTTTATTTTGCTTCACCTCAAGCGGGGTTGGGCCAGGGCAAACCCACACCTATATTATATTAGCAGTGGTGGCTTGGGCTACAAGTTTGATTTTCAAAGATTTCCCATAGTAGTACTATGAATTTTTTAAATTTTTTTGACCAAACCTTCTGAGAATTATTTAACACCAAACACGTTCAAAAGCATCAAAATAAATTTAGGATTTTTACCATTGTACCAATCTCTTATGAATCCCTCTTGGAAGCCATCCCATTGTTGACAAGAGTTGTGAAGAGGGGGCTAATTAATGGACACATATAAGTATGTGTTATGGAACGCAGTGAGTCTCTTAGGGTGAGTGCCCAGTAATGTGTCAAAATAGGTTTAT
>Ga0209611_10001914_pt1 | contig 36266 bp, 23 predicted proteins | sample S1TSphgellanicum_3_FD_187693 | JGI IMG/M metagenome (GOLD analysis project Ga0209611, IMG submission 187693) | Host-associated microbial communities from peat moss isolated from Minnesota, USA - S1T2_Fc - Sphagnum magellanicum MG (SPAdes) (version 2) | ecosystem: Host-associated > Plants > Peat...
ATCTGCAGTCCTGGCCGATTCTGCTAGATTCTGCCATTTATGAAAACTTGAAAATTGCTGAATTGGCAGGTATGGACCTTCACAGAGATCAGAGCCCTTTGGGTTTGTTGGGATCCATGTTTGTGGGCCGAAGCAAACCAGCACACATGAATGCACCACTATGGATGGATGTTGTGTGGAAAGGGCACTTTTTTACATTGGGTTCTTGTTGCCCCATCCAACCTCCACATGTCTGAGGGTTGTCCCGGGGTTCTAAAATTGGCGTTCATCCAACTGGATGGCCTCAAAATGGGAAAACGGGGGTGGTGCGTTTGTGGGTGTTATGTCACACCAGCCATGTTAGTGTAAATGGCACTTGTTGAAAACACTAACTTGAGTTTTTTCACATCTTATCTTTCTTTTACCATTCACAAAGAGGTGGTAGGCTAAGCAGCTTAAATATGAGAGAAAAGAGATGCAAAGCATCCATGCATATGGCGCTAGCTGTTTTCATTCCCCCCCTTCTTTGTTTGTTCTTCCTGTCTCATTTCTAGGACATATTAGAGTTATCTGTAAAGTCCCACAATTAGGGGCCAAGACCTGTCAGTTTCGGCATAATAGGGCATGAAACATGGGAATGAAAATTTTACACAACGAAATAACCGGAATCCAGACTAGTTTTTCCAGCAATTTTGGTGGTGAACTCAGTTTTATGAGGTCTCTCCTCTTTCCTGAGCACCTCCACTGCGGCAACATATATTTTCACTGCTCCTACCTGTACAACTACTCTGGAACCTTGTGCATTGAATGCTGAGTTTCAGCATTTCATATTGAGATTAAATAAAATTTCCTTACTTTGCGAATACCCCTGAAAGAGGACATAGGGGTGAAAGCAGGCCCAAAGACAGGGTGACTTCATAAAGTCATCTTGCCTTTGAGTCCTAGTTTGACACTCTAAACAAGTTTCATCCTCAATTTGAGTGTATCTGTAATGACCAAAATTGGGTACTGTTTCATGAAACTGGGTATCAGTTCAGAAGATCTGCAGGATCTTTTTTCTGACAAGGTTGCATTTAATGAAGAATAAGACTAGCAGTCAAGGGGCCACATACAATCAAATCCAAAACTGGGGGTGAAACTCCCCGGAGGACCAATTTAGGCAAGAAAACTAGTTTGGTGCCCCCTGTGTACTGTCATCATCCTCACTATTGATTTTGTCAGGAGTTTCAACAAAACTAGGGCCCAGTACTCCCAGTTTGGGGTACTCTTTGGATGATTCTAGTAAGGATGTCCTTCAGTCTTGAGCTTGTACTGAAAGCCTGCAAACTGCAAGAACAGAGTTTGGACATCTGTCAATAGATGTTTTTGTGATGTGCTCTCATTTCTCATTCCATCAGTGGTTTTGTGCAATTCTGAATCTCCTAAAGCATTAAAACATTACCTAAACCCTAAAATTGATTTAAGGTTTAGGATTTAGGGTTTACCCTTTTAGAATCAATTCCTACGCTCTTATGAAATAGGTACACATGCTGTTAGGTCGTAAATGGTGAGAAACAGTCTTAGGATCATAATTTTCATGTGTCGAATGAGAAAAGGCTTGACATGCACTCAGGAGGGCCCAGATTTTTTTCCATTTAAGGGGAGAGAGTTTTTTGCTCTCCCAATGTGTTCCCCAAGATGTTCCCAATAACACCATACTTTACTTCATATGGTTTGCCCAAAATTGAAAAGTGTGTTTTTTGGTGGAGGGAATTTTTTGTTCAACAGATCCTTTAGAACCCCAAAACCACAAATGAAGAGTATAAAGTACAACAGTCAGTTGCAGGGGGTTTTTTTTTTGCAGTTTTTATATATAAAAAATTTGGCAAAAATTTCCAAATATTAGTAATTTACTCAACTTTACACTAGAAAACCCCCCCCAAAAAAAAAAAATCCTAATTTTTTTGTTAAAAAAACAGCATTGTGGGGGGAAAAAAAACTGGTCTTATAAAACCACACAAAAGAACAGCCTGAGTGAACCAAAAGCCACCCCTACACCATCCATCGGAAGAATGTTATGACTTTGTTATGGATGAACCCCAACTGAGTTGATGTTGGATTACACCTTGGTAACCTATCCTGTGAAAGAAAGGTCCTATATCAACTTCCCAGGTAAGTAAGTAGGTCCAATAGGTGGCTACTGAGTATGTACATAGGTACTTACTATGTAGATGGTTAGTCCTTAGTACATTGGTAAGAGCTAGTGTGTTGGACTAGTGAGTTGTGAGTAGGTAGGTAGTAAAAACAACTGAGCTAACCACTCTGGTTAGCTAGCTATGGTTCTGGAACCCAATGGAGAAGTGTTTTCTCTGCCATTGATCCCTCATAGAGCACTGCTAGGCTGTGGTTCTGTCTGTCCCTTGACACAGAGCCAGTGTATAATAAGGGGTGTGTCACACTGTGACCCTGCCACTTACATTAAAGAGTATCTTAAGGCAAAAGAAGAAAAAATGGAAACTCAAATATTTCAGCATGCAAAAATACAATCTCCAAAAAATCCTCTAAAAGAAACCAAAACCCTTCAAGATATTGTAACTCTCTATCTAATTTCAAGTTTCAACACAAGCCAAAATATCATCTTTCAAAAATCCTCATACAAAAATAAACCTATTACCTAGGGGCCAAAAATCCCTTAAGCTAATATACTCTACGATCAATCTCAACACAATATCCTTGCCTTGGTGGGCATGGCCAACAAACATGATATATGAATTCCTTGAATGGATGAAACCTCAGTCGACAAATATGAAGAAACTGTAGTGAAATCCCCCAACAAAATATGAAGGAAAATTGAAGTGTGAGTGAACGTATTGTCAATGCTCTCCATCCCAAATACCACAGGAAAGCAGGTTGACAGTACATGAAAATCCATATAGAAGGACAAATGCAATCTCTCAGGCAAATGAATTCCAATACTTTTTCTCACAGTCCAGAGACAAGCACCAAATGCCAATCCACTCAACCAGGTGCAATCTCTCAGGCAAATGAATTCCAATACATTTTCTCATAGTCCAGAGATAAGCACCAAATGCCAATCCACTCAACCAGGGGAAATTGACACCGCTGTTTTTACTTAGGCCAGCTAAAACCCCACCCCCTAGGGACACAGACATATCTGCCAAAGACACAACTGCTTTCATCCAGTCAAGGTTTGAACAGCAAGAGGAACACAAATTGGACCCCTGTGATAAATGAGAACTTCAGCAAGGAAAACTTGAAGCAGGTGTGTATTATCATTTGAGGAGTCAAGGTAATAGGATCTAATCACAATATCCTGATTGCTGATCCAAGGGGCTCTACAGGCCTCAGAGAGCCCACATCACGGCAACCATAACTTCATCTTACTTTTTATGGTTATCATTGATGCCTCATGGCTACATAGATTACAACTTTCCAAAAACAATCAAGGGATTGTTCATTGACTCCAATCAATACATTAAAGCCCAAGGAGTACTTAAATCTGAGGAGCACTTGCCAATGGTTTCAAGATCACTACTATTATGCTTCCAGCACTTTCGAAGGACAAAAATCTCCAATTTCTATCAAAAAAACTTTTAAGCTGAGATGTCAATAGGAAACTTGACAGGCCATGCTGTCAAGAACTTAAGACACTACATTTTTTGGATGGTGGGCAATGCTTGCAGGAAGAGAGTTGACTACATTGTTCAAGCGTTTCTTACGCAGACGATCTGCAACAATGAAGGCAAGCTCCAGTGCCTGTGAAGCATTCAGGCGAGGATCACAGTGTGTGTGGTAGCGTGAGCTCAGGTCCTCAAATGTCACAGTTCGGCCCCCTCCTACACACTCTGTCACATTTTGACCTGTCATCTCCAAGTGAACTCCACCTGCATGTGTGCCCTCCTGCTCATGCACATCAAAGAAGGCCTTCACTTCATTCTGCACCCAGTGAAATTGCCATAAGTTAGCAAACAGTTGCATTTCTGTAGATCCAGCAGTTACCCATTACAGTGGCTGAGAAGCAAGAGCAAGTACACAGGTGCAAAGGCCAACACAAAATCCATGGTGCAGAACTTACAAGAATGGCATCAAATGGCCGGGTCTTCACTCCAGATGGTGCTTTGATGGTGTTTCCATGCATTGGGTCACAGACCCATGTCACAATACATCCAGCCTGACGAACTGCTCTGACCAAAGCTGGGAGCTTCTCTCGAAGCTTGTCAGCCCCCATGCGCACAATGACAGTTAGCCTACCTGGTTTGTTGTGAGGGTTGAGGACCTCACACAGCTTTACCAGCTCTGCTGGAACCATTTTGTCACTTACCTGCACCCTCAAGGTTTGTTAAGATCTGCATTGAACATATCATTCAGACCATGTTAAGGAAAGTGCCAACCAATGCACAGAAGATGCTGATTCACTATCAGAAATACAGGTACAATATTCACCTTGACACCCAGAGGATTAGACACTCCTCGGAGGAACTCAATATGGGCACCATCTAGCTGGCGAGTTCGTTCTCCAATCCACAGGAAATGTGCTGAACAGTCATACCAGAGTCCTGAAGTAGAATCCTCTCGAGTCAAAGCCTGCTCATATGGAAGCAGCAGGCACTCATGAGAGGTCCAAAACTCAGTAGTGGTCATAATTGGGTGATCCAATGTCAGCCCACATGCTGTCATGAAGCCAAGTGCTTCATCCACCCGATGGGCGAGCTCTCGGTACCTGCAAACACAGAACTCTGTTAATTTCCTTTATCTCTAAACACAAAAAACAACAGAAACATTGACACCCGTGCAGATTCAGAATAATATACAGTCAGCCTCTTAAGTTATGTAGAATACCTGTCACCTTGCTCACTGTGGGATGCAAAGTCCAGGTTCCAGTGGGTTACTCTTTGCATGGCAGCATATCCTCCTGTGGCAAAGGCACGAAGAAGATTGAGGGTGGCAGCAGCTTGGCTGTAGGCCCGCACCATTCGCTCTGGGTCTGGTTGCCTTGACTCCAATGTGGGTCCATCACCATTTATGTTATCACCCCGGTAGCTTGGGAGTTCCACCCCATTCACATTCTCAAAGTCTGATGACCTGGGCTTTGCAAACTGTCCTGCCATTCGCCCAAGCTGTTTGACATAACACAATGTCATCATCAAACCCCAAAGCAAATACTATCACATCAAGCATGGTCAACAGCACCATGTGAGTACAGACTGGGAAATTGAGGTGAGAGAAAAGCAAGCACAGACACATGTGCCGAAGATAAACACACACCTTTATAACAGGCACTTGTCCTCCAAACATGAGCACAACTCCCATCTGAAGTAGCAATCTGAATGTATCCCTAATATTGTTTGCGTTGAATTCTTTGAAACTCTCTGCACAATCCCCACCTTGCATCAGGAAAGCTTTTCCCATGGCTGCATCCCCCAGCCTCTCCTCTAAGCTCCGAGCTTCCCCTGCAAACACGAGCGGTGGGAAGCTCTCCAAGGTTTTCACCACACTCTCCAGCTTGTCCTGATCAGGATACTTGGGTTGTTGCAAAGCGGTCTTTAATCTCCAGCTGCTGGGAGTCCAATCCTGTGCCGCTCCTCCAGATAGCCTGGTTGCTGGTGCATCCAGGCTGCTGTTGACGGGCTCCGCTGCGTGGACGGCTTTCACTACAATGCTGCTGCTCCCGACCGATATTACTCTTCCCGCCTTCGCACTTTCAATTGCACGCCTGTGCGTCCTTACGAAGGCTTCATCACTTCCAGACCTTACAAGGCCTGATTGCAACCCAGGTGCAAGCAAGGTTCGGCTTGCAATCGCCATCGCTCACAGTCCAAAACTGCAAAACAGCAAAACAAAACAAAACAAAACCCTGAAAATGTAGAGAATATCAGTTCCCAAAGGACTGTTAAACAATCTGCATTCACTCAAAGAATGCTCATTCGCAAAGGTAAAAAAGCAGTTAGAAAACGCACAAACCAAAATCAAAAACCAAAACACACAGACCAAAATCAAAAACCGAAACACGCAAATACACAAAAACCCAAGAGATGCAAAGAAACACAAAATTCTTTACAAACCTGTCGATGTCAAGACTCGGGAGAGATGAAGAGACCAATTGGGACGACGACGAAGAAGATGAAGATAAGCCCAATCACGGATTTTGTGTTTTGTGAGATGGGTCCACAGCAAAAAAGGCGCAGCAGTCACGGCGCCCTCGCGCTCTCTATCCCTAACACATTTCTGTGCGACGCACGCACGGATGAGCACCACGACGCATGGCCGTCCTTCTCTCGGTGCCCAAAACCCTAAAAAGTTCCGACGGAGAAGGGGTTGCAATTGGATGAACCATACCACTAATTGGATGAACTTATCCTCCTACTTTCCACCACACACTACATACATAACCTAACTACCACTGATGTGTGTGTAGTAGCGTGTAGTGTGTACCATACCCACCACTAACATTTGGCAGTTTTTTTGTAGGCAAGGATATTGTATTTAGATTTTATTATCAAGTATAGTAGCTTGAGGGATTTTGGCCCCTAGGTAGTAGGTCTATTTTTATATGAGGATTTTTGGAAGATGAAATTTATATATAAACAAACAAATAAATAAATAAAGGAAAAGCACCCGGTAAGGGAACCAAAGAATGAAAAAAAGAAAGGAATGAAATTCAAACAAAAGACCACACTTGAAAGTGCAAAATGCACAATGGGGAGCTTTAAGAGGAGAAAACATGAAACCTAGGACCTAAACCCATCACTAGTAGCACAATGCAAGTCATGCAAGGAGATGGGGAAAAACCTAGAAGGACACCAAGCCTAGAAGAGGCTTCTCTTACTGCCACAACTACCCAACACAATATAGTGACAGTACAATGAATCTTGTCCATTCCAATTCATGCGTTTGTGATTTCTATTCAAATCAATCATTTATGTAACTTTATATATGATTGGCCTTTGTGGCACTTGGTAAAACGATTACAAAATGGTTTGCAATTGCAATTGCAACTTATATTTATGACTAATGTTGATTTGGATGAAAATGAAAAATACACTTAAATTATCCATTTTTAGTGGTGTCTTAAAATAGATGAATTATAGTTGTTTTTGCGACTTGGAAGGTGGTTCAAGGGCCATTAGACACCATGTGACATTTTTTCAATTTGATTTGTGACTATAAATCCTAGTTGCAAATGCACATGTATTTAAATGTCAAAAGTATTGAATTTTAGGGTTTAGGTAAAAAGTGCAATTAATTAATAAATAAGTTATACAATGAATCTATTAAATAGGTAATAAGTAGGATAAGTAATAGATAGTAAATAACAAGTAGGTCATATGTATGTGTGTTAATTAATAAACATTTTATCATGTTAACATATGTTATATTTTTTGAATTAATTATTATATTAAGTAGGCAATGTAATTTTGGGACATGTAGGATAAAATCTTTGTTGACATGGAGGAATATTTTGGCACGTGTCCATGGGTGAATTATCTTTATGGATGAAAATGTGGATGAACTTTATCTTAAATGTTGCCAACAAATGCTATTTTGTGGAAAATTGAACAAAAGAAATAAGGTCGAAACAATTTATGTTGGTTTCTTTTAAAACAAATCCACAAATGAAATGTTCAAGTCACAATTTAAAGCCATATTTCATATTTCCTTAATATGAAATATATTCAAGCTTTGCAACATCTAAACCATATAGAATGTTAAATTAAATCTAATAGACCCACCAAGAAGTACGTGCCAATCCGAACATTAACTATTCACCACCAATAGGCATATGCCCATTAGGAATAAAGACAATATGAAACAGCCATGACACTTCACATTACCTACACTAGTTCAAATTATTTTTTATTTTCGTTCATTCTTTCAACCGTTTACATTTAACACCATTCTTGTTATTGACATAATCAAATTGCATTTTTATCTTATACTACTAATTTGTCCGATCTATACAACAAGCCTCTATTTTACAATGGCAAGAGGAAAATTGCCACCAATTTTCACACTAAACACATTGGAATCAATGATTGAATATACACTAATCTAAAGCCTATTGGATAGAATATGTGAGATGACAACAAAACCTTGGGAATGTCAAAGAAATGACACTTGGTTATTCCCCTTCCAGCATTTGTTGAAAATTATAACATTGGGAACAAAATGGAAAAGATCAATTTAAAAAACAAACGAATGGACAACTTGGTGATGGGTGAATGCCAAGATAGACAAAGAAAGTCTTGCAATATTGAAACAAATTGTAAACATTCCAAAATAAGATATGGAAAACTACTATTAAGCCATGTTTACACATGCCATGGATTTTTTTAAAGAATGCACAACTTTGAAAAAACCAATTCCATAACATTTTTCACAAGCTTACTCAACAATTTGTCAATAGAGGATTTAGTAACCCTTGGAAACCTACTATCAACAGAATTCTTGAAACTTCGAAGATATGCAACTCAAGGCAAGCAAACCTAGTTGCCACATGATTTAAAGAACAAAGTTTTAAAACAACTAGTGAATTGGTAGATGACAAGGCTAGCCCCAAAACCACAATGTGTGTATGATAATCGAAAAAAAAAGGATCAACAATTAAAGGAGAAAGAAGAATACCATTGATTGTAATAAATTGTGGAACAATACAAATGTTAAATTGAATAGTGGTTGAAGTTGGACATTGAAATTGATTATTGACAAAATCAAATGAACTAATGTTGAGACAAAGCATCATAAAGAAACAACCATTAAAAACACTCACGAGACATTAGATTTGGATATGTTCCCTATGGTAGAAAGCAGAGATTTTAAAACTATAGATGTAGAAATGCATGCAGTCATTGAATGATGTGGATATTCTAATCACTTGTAGTATTATAAGATATATGGGACAGTGATGAAAATGTTTATGACAAAGTTTTTGAGCAACCAATCATGAAAATATTGTACAAATATGAAAGATGTTAACAAGGAAATTCACCAAGCCATCAACCTAGCCACGTGGGTTTCACAGGGTGAAAAATGCAACAAATTAAATACTTCCAATATGTGTAATCCCCAATTCCAATATTCATAATACACATCAATTAAGATATAAACTTGTTTAAATTGTTCACACAATTGTTTAAATACATTCATTAAATATTTAAAGATCTCTTATACATCCAAATATCAACGAAAAAATTCCATGTGATCACACTCCAAGTTCTTATTAATGTTTGTTTGCCACTAGATTCTGCAATTGTAGACCTTAATTGCAAGACATGTATTTACATTAATCCTTCTCTTGTTGTTTTGGATTCCATGTTATTTTTACAACCTTTTTTGTCTCTAATTTTTACATTTGATTATTTTTATAAGGAATAATATTCATGCTTGCTGGGCGTTGGGGAGGCTAATCCTTACACTCAAGGTTGATTCAAAGATCTTTGAGCAAGTTTAAAGCCACTACTGGATACAAAGTTAAGTGAGAATATTGTGAGGCTTATTTTCAACCTTGATGATGATTCTCCCATTTAGAAAATAACCATAATTAATTTCGATTGCAAGTAAGTCTAGTTGCATCCTTTTATTTATGCAACTTTTATTTTTAAATGTTTTCAATTCTTTTTGATGTTCTAGTTTTTTCTTTATAAAAAGGCTAGCGGATCGAGAAGACGGCATGTGCCATTCTTTGCTCATCCCGATTTCCTTCATAGTCCTTGTCAAAGCTTTATATTGCTTTCATATGTCGAGGCTTTTACATGTGTGTCAGCGGCCTTATGCTTCATCCCCCCATCTCTAAAGCCTAGGACCCATTACCATCCTAATGTTGAAATATTCATTGATGATGAAGCGAAAAAAACTAATGTTTAGAACATTTTTTAATTTTTTTTTCCTTTGATTGTATTGTACTTGTACTTAATTTAGACATGGTTTTTCCATTCTCTTTTTCTTTTTAAAGTGATAGCTCTTTGAATCCCTTCCCATGAGTTCTTCACAATCTCCTCTTTCTTGTGCATCTTATGCATTCGACCTTTCTTTAAAAGAACTATACTCTTGTAATTAATTTCCAGAGGGTTTCAATATGTTTTGATTTTTTGATCAAACGACTTTTCAACTAATATACATTTGCAAGTTGTTCAATTTAAAGACAAATCAAGAAAGCATGAGGAAACATATATTTTATGCAATCTAAAAAGCTTTGTTATAGCAATGAAAACTTGAAAAAGTCTCAAATACTTCTTTCTTTTGCAACATATTTAAAAATACTATGAAGTTATGTATAATATTGAATAAGTATTCCACTACTGTTAATCCATTGTCGAAATAGTATATTGTCCATTGCATTTTTTAATTTTATTTTTCTATTCCACCACATTCCTTCAATACATTGTTTGTTTGTCCTTGAATTCAATAATATCACTATTTGTAATGATTAACGATTCATCTTTGAGGAGAACGTTATCGAGCAAATCATGTGATCCTTGGCCAACTTCAAAGAGTTCATTAGATTTGATTTTTGTCCCATTTTGTAACAATTTCTCTTATGCACTAAAATACATGATTTCACTAAATTGTTCCTCTAAGTCTTCAATGACATCCCATTTTGCAACATCTTTTTATGTGAATACCGATCTTCCCTATTACCTTCTAATCTACCATTTTCATTGCAATCTAGGCTTTGAGCTAGTGTGAAATACTCCTTTGATTCCTCCTCATGTGGTGTTTGAACCAACAAATTCATTTTATTGACAAGACTTCTGATTCTCTAAATTTTTGAATTTTTTGATATGCTCCATTTCTTCCTTTTCAGTTGCTGCATAAATATTCAAAAATGGATGTTAATCCTTACATAATTAGTATTGAAATATAGATCTCCTATTCACAAAAATTAATAAAGTACTTTTCAATGATGATATATATACGTAGTGGCTACCATTTCTTGCATTTCAAATTCTAAATGGAAAGTCTTCGATAAATTGATGATTTTACGCAGACATTCAACCTCGTTATTGCTAATAAAACAAGTTATTTCTCTCTATGCAATACTTCATTGCTTGATACACATCCTGAGAGTGTTTTTTGGTTTTGTTGTTTCATCCTTCTCATTTTATTTCTTCAAATCTATTGTTTCAAGGCTCCCCTATTAGGATTGCAATGTTTATGCCAATGGTCTCCACAATTTTCTTGATTAAGTGTGTGGGATGTTTATTGATTCTCTAACGATGTTCTTCTTACTTTTCAATGGTTTGAGTTGTTACAAAATGCATATTCAAATTCCTCCCATCATTAGATTTTTTACAATGGAAGTTTTTATTGGTTTAAAGGGGTCATCCTATTCAATTAAACTATCTTTTATGACAATTGATTATAAAGGATAAATTGAGGTCAATTGTTCTAGATTCAATGTAGGAATTTTTTAGGGTTTTTTCATAATTCTTTAACTTCTTTGTGATATTTGGATCCATGTTTATCATTATATATTTTGTTTATATTCATTGTCATTTTTCAAGTTGGCTCATCCTCCCAGGTTTTTTTAAAAATTATGTGATATTATTCACGTAATGCCTTGTTGTACATTGTACATGACACTCAATTATTTTTAATATTTTTTTATTATTAAAAAAATGAAAAATGAAATGAAAAATTTGGGATATCACTTTTTTCAAATATTTCAAAATGTGATACCCATTTTGGATCAATAATATCATCTATTTTAAGTAACCTATGCATTTTCTACAGTTGTTTTCTCCCCATATTATCCAAAGACAATATATATATTATTTTGTTAATTCAAAAACACATCTCGGTTAAAAAAACATTTTCTTCATACAAAATATACATGTTTGTGCATCATAGCCTCAAAGAACCTTGTTTGTAAAGATTTTGTAACTTTTCCTACTAGGTTTTATAGTTATTGCCAATTTTAGATGTGTCACCATATTCTGTTCCAAACATATTGAGCTAGACCATGTGCCATTGGTGGGTCGTTCAATTTGTTGGAACTTGTTGCAAACTATGGTGTAGTTGTTGGGGTGGTGTTTTCCAAATTCGTCATCTCCTTTTCTGAGTTTGTCACTACATTTTTTGGGTATGGTGGGGAGTTCTCCTTTTCCACATCACTTATAGTAATAGAACTAGCCGATACATGAATATCCAACTTGTAAATGACTACTGATGTTTCATATGCATCGTTTATAATGTCAAAAGCGTTTTTCGACCACTTTCGTAAAAAGATTGATTTACTTATTCTCTTGTCAACTTGAAATTTGAGCAAGTAATCACACTACCTATGAAACTGTGTTCTATAATTTTGATTCGTTGGGTGTGTTAGCCATGGATTGTCTCTAGGAGGTTGTCGCAAGTTATTTAAAAATTTTGGGCAAAACATTTTTATCATTGTCATGTATATCTTATAATCCTACAAGTGGTTAGAAGATGCCCATTACCCAACCTCTACTTAGAACTTTGCATCTATATTCTTCAACTCTCTTCTTTCTGTTGATGGGTAATACTCCAAATCTATTGATGTTCGACAAGAATGCTTGGGATATGGATATCATGACATTGTGCAAATGAGCAATTCAACTCAAAATTCGTATTTATTTATTGCTACTTGGAAGCTCACTTAAAGATATTAAACTTTATTCATGCAATGTTACAAAGTTGTAAACACCTCCCAAAGGCCAAATTTTTATTAAGACGCTCTTAAATTATTACATTCAATGATCTTTTCATATTTGTTTCACATTTTTTGGATCATTTGGATGGGATTGAATACACTAAAATGTTATAATTAACAAAACAACTATGTTTCCTACTCGTGTCATGTGTGGTGTGTGAAGCATGTAATTGTGATCACTTCACTAGCCCTTAGGCTTGATGTGGCTTCATGCCATTTTTTGTTTGCATTTTTTTTTACATGCCATGGGTCTAGTTCATGCCTTTTGGCAACTATTATTCCTATACTTCATTGCATTCTTACATAGACCCTCATATCAAATATGAAACACTCAAAACATTTTCCAAAGTTCAATTTGAGTGTTGAGGAATTCAAATCAATAATTTATTCAATTTAATTTTGGGTTTTGGTTTTAGTAAAGGACTTTTGAACTTATTAACAATTGTGTCAAACATAATAAATTTTGCAAAGGATTAAACTAAAAGACTTTCCAAATGAAAAAAATTATGGTAAAAGAATTGAAATGATAATAAACCACTACTCACATTCAATAAACACTCACAATTTAAAAGTTAGGGAATTTCAAAATTTTCAAAATTCACAATACATTTTGGAATTTCAAAATTTTAAAAGTCTTTTACCACATGTAAATGGGGTGTACATGACATATAAAACAAGGTTGTAATTTATGATACAAGAAACTAAAATTTAAAGTAATCAAGATATTTTGGTATAATTTGAAATTATAATAAATTTGTAAATCAAAACACAAAATTTGATTAAAAAAATTCACTTTGGAAAAATTCATATAATTAATTCAACAATGATTAACACAAAACAATTAAGTATTTGCATGGTAATGCAAAAGAAGGCGTGGATGATAGCAAACTTCTTTTCTAAAATTTTGGCTTTCTTTTATAAATCGGTTCTAGATGGTATTTCCCAAATCCATTGTCATTTGTTGATTCTAGACGGGCATGGTTCCCATGTGACATTAAAGACAACACAACAAACGCAAGAGTTTGGATTGGACATGGTGACTTCTCCTTCTCACACCTTGCTTGTTTTTTAAACCTTTAGATGTCTCTCATTTCAAACCATTCAAGATTACAATTAGGAAAAAATAAATATGAGACCATGGTTAAAAATAATTACCTTGAACATGACGAATTGATGTGGTTAGTTGGGTGGACAATGCATTGGAATAGGCTTTGTTAAAGACAACCATTGTGGCAAGGTTCAAGGTCACATAGATATAACCATTAAACAACGAGGCCATGAATGAAAAGACATGCCCAAACGGAGTTTTCATAGGTGCTAGGACAATAAGGGATGAAGATGTTTACTTTGAAGAAGATGATGAACACATTCATGAAGAAGAAAAAGATGGGATCATAAATTGCAATGGGATGTTGGGTGATATAATATTAATTGAGAATGAAAAGAACAAGGGTGAGGATCCACCTTCACCACCATAGCAACAATACTATGTGGAAATGCCATTAAGCTTCATTGTTGTAAACATTGGCACACTAGACAACCCTTTAATGGTGAATTTGAACTCTTTAAATTCTTGAATAAACATTTAGCTATAAGTATGTTTGAAATAGGAGGCATTAGCATTTGGAAACCCATTATGTTGGTTGTAATCACTAGCAAATAGGACCAAGGGTAGAGAGGTTTTAGTTGATTACAACTAATTACATGTGATTACCTCAATTGAATACTTAAATATCATGCAACAAAGGCATTAGAGAGGGAGGCCACATATAAAATTAAGAAACAACGAAAAAAAGGAAAGGAGGAGAGGTAGTGTAGGTGGGTGCAAGAAAATTTAACTACAATTGAACAAGCAATTCAATGCCATGTCAACATCCAACAACAAATAGAATTCTTGGCATCATGGTCACTTTTGTAATGAAAGATTATGGTGAAAGGTTTCATATGATTATCCAAGCAAACATTTGAACTAATGCACAAGGTTTCCAGGATTAAATCTTTAATTGACATGTTTGATGCATGACAAGAGGTTATAAAGTAAAGAATGGCATGATTGACCAACATAGAATGAGAATGAAAATGCAAGTTGTAGGGCATGTTTTAGCACACTTGCAAAATTCAAATTAAGAATTTCCAAACATAGGAGGGGGTGGGGGGTGTGAAATAGTGTGAAGATAAGAGGAACATAAGAACAAATACCAAATGAACATAATGTGAAGATAAGACAAACATCAACAACACCAATGTGAATATCAGACTTAGATGAAAAGCATTGACATGAAGATTTATCGGAACATGAAGAACATTAATGTGGATATTAAAACAATAATGCAAAAACATCAATGGTAGATCAAAGGAAAATCAAGATCATTAACATGGAAACTTGTTTGAGTGCCAATTTAAAGTTCATAACATAACATAAAAAATTATAGGGGTGACAACACATTAAGGTGGAATACATAATCCTATCATAGCTTGTTAGATTATCAATCATGGGCCATGGAACAAAATATAAATGAATAATATGTGAAAAGGACTCAAAAAAATAATATTTCATGTGATATGATCACAATGTATGAATTTCATGAATAAATTTTGAGTTATCATAACATATTGGGCTTTTGAAATGCCAAAAACCCTACATCACAATCCATATCATATGATTATGGACTCATTATATTTATTAAAATGTTTAGTTGAATGTTTTTTAGTATGGATTTTTTTTCTTAAAATTTTTTATTCATTTGAATTAATAATTCAATTTCTCATTTTTTAAATGTAAATTTTTGATACAATTATCTATAATTGATAAAGTCTATAAGTTAAAAAAAAAATGTTTAGCCTTGCCATATGACTTGTGCAAGATAATATATTATGTTACAATGTAAAATGGACTTTTATTTTAACACTAGTATGGACTCCACATATGTTGGAAAGTATTCCACCTTAGTGTGCTTTCATCCATAGTTCAAGCTTTAAGAACCAAAATGTATGTAGATATTTGTAGAATTTGCAATTTAATCATGAAGATTATAAAAGTTTCAAGAATAGGTGTAGTCATACTAACATGTACCATTAATAGTTGTAACCACAACTTAATTTTTTGAATTTTGGATTGTAAAAAATAAAATTATAAATAGAATATTTTTTAATAAAATTTTATTGTGAATATATTATGTATATATATCATGAAAATTTGAGGTTAATCTAATGAATAAAAAATTACATAATTTACATTTTTAAAGACTTGTAACCATTGCTTAAAAATAGTTTTGACACTAAAAACACAATTTGAAAATATTTTTTTATGACTTGTTTTGGGATATTTTATAATATACACCTTAACATAATAGTATCAAGAAAACTTTTGAAAATTTAAATGTTTTTTTGAAAGATGTACTAAAATAATTTTAAAAATATTCTTCATTTGAAAAGTAATGAAAAGTAGTGGTCTAAAGGGGCATGTGTGACTCCTTATAATGTGGTTGGACCTGAACAAAAAATGAATAGGAATTAGGTAACTTGAAGATTGAAAGGTGAACAAGAGGCTTGGAGTGGTTAGAACAATTGGATCATAGGGTGAACAAAAGCTTTAATTTTGTGAAGATTAGGAAATGAACATGAAGAGGCCTACAATGGCCAAACAAGTTAGATTATAACATGAACACTTGAGGTCCAACTTGAAGACTTGGAGACAAACAAAAAGTTTAATGAAAATATTAACACCATGAACAAGAACTCTAACTTGAAGATTAGGAGATGAACAAAAGTTTAGTAAGAAGATTAGGGAAATGAAAAAAAGGTTTAGGTTGAACACCATCAAACCATTAAAAGATTTAGTAATAGTTAGATTGAGAGATGAACAAGATCTTTAATAGCTATGGGACCAAACAATGAACATGTTAAAAGTAAAATTTGAATAAACAAGAGCACATGGGGCCCTATCATGATGAGTAAGTGGTACAGGTCAAACACCATACCACCATCCAAAGCTCTAGTAGTTAGGCCAATCTAGACATGAACAAGAGTTTCCATATCAAGACCAGAAGATGAACATGGCAACAATAAAGTTCAAACATGAGAATATGCGTGGCCAAAAATAGAGAACAAAGAGGTTTAATTAAAGTGTACCATGAGATGAATAAAAGGTTTAGGTCGAATTCCATAAGACCATCAAAAGTTCCAACAAGATTAGAAAATTAACATGACATGATCAAAGGCCAAACTTGGGAGAAAACAAGGACAATAATAATGAGTAAAAGGTTTAGCTAGAGTACCAGGAGGAAGAGGTCTTAGTCAAACACCATAAGACCATCAAAAGTTCCAGAAGTAGTTAGAAACCTCTAGTAGCAAGATTAGAAAGTGAGCATGGTAGCAACAAAGTTCAAACTTGGGAGGATGTGTAGGGCTAAGAATAGTGAGCAAGAAGTTTAGTTAGAGTACTAGGAGACGACGAAAAGGTCTATGTCGAACACCATAAGCCCATCAAAAGCTCTAGGAATAGTCAGTGAGCGTTGGTAGCAAAACTAAAAGATGAACATGACAACAACAAAATTCAAAGATGGGAAAATGCTAGGCCAAGAATAATGAGAGGAGGTTTAACTAGATGATTAGGAGATGATGAAGAGGTTTAGGTCGAACACAATAAAATTGTCAAAAGCTTTGGCACTAGCTAGACTAGAAGAGCATCAAAAGTTGTCACCAAGCTCCCCATTGGGATTTATTAGCTTGCTTGTGAAGAAAACCATTAAAAAGATGAGTAAAAGTTCTAGTTGTTGGTAGCAAGTTGCATGAGAAGAAGAGTTGGTTCAAGAAGGTTAACAAGATTTCCAAAGCTCTCCAATGCTTGAACATGACAAGGAATGTGAAAAGTTGAGCATGAAGAACTCAATTACCATGGCGATGGTGTTTGAGCCATTGAAATTGTTGTAAATAAAAGTGTGACATGTGATTAGAATCACCACACACCCTTGTTGTGGCACATTTAAAATAATTAAATGCAAGGTACAAATATATTATACCTATTAATTCATACAAATCTTAATGTTGAACAAAAAATTTCTATGGGCAAACATCACATGTTTAAGGATTTTTTTTTTTTAGTTTATAGTTTTATACATATATTGTAAAATAACTTGAATGGAATAAAATTTAATTTTGTTTGATGATAAAAAAAGAAAAAAATAAGCTTGGTGTGTTCAATAATAGAGTGTACATTGGATGCACATGGGAGAAAACATGTTAAGAAGGAAGCAAATGTTTTTTTTCGACCCCCCGTGTTTTGAGTATGTGAGTTTTTAATTGTTGAAATTTTTAGCATATAAGGAATATAGATATTAAATTCTAACTCAACTTCAGAGTTTTTTTTATTCTCCTTGTGCTTAGTGTGTTCACAACTAATGTGCTTATCTATACCAGGCCAGAGTTTAATTTTAAATTCTTGCAATCTAAATTTCTGGAAGTTTTGAAAGTAGGTCTAAATTATTTTTTTTTGGAAAAATAAAAAAATAAAAAAAATTTATACCAAAGCCGCTCATGTATGACAATATATACTTTTTTTTTTTGAAAAATCCAATAAAAGATCGATGGCCAGAACCATCACAGGGGAGACAAAAAGGGAAGGCCACTATATACTCATACTCCCCAAGGAGTGGGCTATTAGTGCAGGAGAAAATTGGGCAGGTACATAATGAAGAAGAAAACGAAATCTGGGCAGCCAACAAAACAAGGCATCAAAACCCATTATTTTAACCCATTTGGAGGAGTTAGGGTTAGGGTTTCGTGAGCTTCACGTAAACAGCGAAGGGTTTTGTTGTGCGGGTTTGTTTTCTCTCCTTACTGCTGCTGCTGCTGGCTTTCCTTATTTCCTGTAGAAGCGGATTGTTCTGCAAATTGCTCGCGTAACACTTGTATAGAGAGATAGAGAGACAGGAGACAGATTGACAGACAGCAGCAGCAAGTAGGTCGACGAGATATGGTCCTCGGGAGTAGATCTCGTCCATTCTTGTTTCTCCTTTTTAGCCACGGAAGTTGTGAACATTTACAGTTTCTCGTGCTCTGTGTGTGTTTCGATCTTTTCCGCGAGGCTCGCGAAGCTTTTTTTTTCAGTCTTTCTTGCTATCTTACGGTCCTGTCTTCGTCTCAGGCTTTATGGTACAGTTTCTTGGATTGTTGAGAGTTCGGTTTGAACTCGGAGCTCCATGAGTCGCAGGCAGGAAGTGTGTCGGGACTTTCAGCGGGGCAAGTATGTTCAAACCTCCTGCGAAGAATTCCTCCTGAACTTCGCTGTCTAATAGAAGGCACAACCGTTAACACTATAGTTCAAGAAGTGCCTGCATTTTACGCTTTTACAATCAACTCTTTGTTTCTTGCGGGCAATTGTGTAGACGGTTTGAATTTTTTGTGTGGGCGGGGGTCGTTGTGTGCAGCTGCAGGTTCGGCACACGGTGCAAGTTCTCACACCAGCTGCCTCAAAATCAGCAGCCGCAGTCCAATGCCTTCGACTCTGGGCGTAGGCATTCGCCGCAGCAGCAGGTTTGGATGCTCCCTCCATTCTCTCCTTCAAACTACTTGGTTCTCACTGTCAGCATATGCATGTTGTTGATCTGACTTGAACGTGTGTTGTTTCCACGATGTCTCCCAATTGCAAGTTTGGAGTATCAATCACTCTCGTATTCATCTTCTACCATGTCTATCTGGATGGGGAATCGATCTGCCACAATGTGGGTCTAGGGTTTAGGGTTTTGCTTATGAGTCTTCTGTATGCTGGCATTTCTGGTATATAGTTCTCCCTTAGAATATAATGTTCTAAAGAAGCGCAAAAAAACAGGCTTTGACCAAGTTACTTGTTCTACAGGGAGGCTTTGGTGAGAGGGGGAGGAATAGCTTCGAGGCTCTCTCCAATGCAAATAGTTCTCAAAAGCCACAGCAGCAAGTACCTCTGAAAGATCACAAGTGAGAATGCACTTTCCGTCAGTCAGATGGAGTTTAAGGGAAGGGTGGTAGAGCAGACTATTGCCAATTCACATGATCTAACATTCTGGGCAGAATGCATGGTTTTTGCCTTTATGTTTGTAGAGAGGTTGAGCAGCTTGATTTATCTCTTCAGATGCATGAGTTATCCCACACTGGTTTCCAAGTCATGTAGTGGCTTCATGCCTCCTCTTCTCTGGACTCGTTCTTGTCTCTCTTTATCCTTGCAGCTGTGTGACCCTTGTGAATTTGATGGAAGATTTGTAAAGTTGTGAGAGAAAGCTGGATGGCAGGTGCAATGACCCAAGAGTCTGTAAAGAACAGATCAAGGATGACATGGCACATGAACATCCTCTTTTCTGGCGGCTTACAAGCTATGGTCACTGGAAATTGTAAGTTTTTTCCTGGAAACATCATGGTTGCAGATGTATTTAGTGATTTTTATCATTTGATCCCTGGTCTGTCTTTTCCTTGTTGTTACTTGTGTGCTGTGATCATCTCTTCTTGTCCAGCTAGTGAAAGGGTCTATCTCAGCTGCATGTCAACTAAGAGACAGGAGTTGTTATTTGTAGCCTTCCGAATGACATAAGTGGGGATGTGAGTCCAGAAGAGCTGCGAGCACTTGCATATGACAGTGCAAAACAGGGATTGTCCCTTCATCAAATTGTAAGTCTGCATACTCATATGGTCAATTACTGTTCATTCCTTGAAGAATGTTTTGGCGAGACTGTGGCCCTTGTGTGTTGATCAGGCACAAAAAGAGGCATCAATGGTTGCTGCAAAGAATGCTGAGTTTGAGAGTTTGCTAAGAAATCCGTACCAAAGTCCTGTAGCCCAACGTGCTGGCTTCACACCAGTGGCTTTCCCATCTTCCCCATTTGCCAGCACTCCCCAACCAGGTGGAAACATGCTCTTTGGAGTTCCCTCCACTCCTAATGTGGGTTTTGGTCAGCCTATGTCCCCCTTTGGAGTTGCAGCTGGTGCCTCTCCACAATCTATGTGAGTGGACCTTGAAAAGCACTCCCCTTACTTGTGTTCCTCCATTTGTGGTAGCTGATTGACTGTCATTGGTTTTTGAAATGGTATAAGTAGTTGATGGTGTTCAGTATCCACTTGTTCTATCAGGATACTTCTAGGGTACATGTTGATAGTAAATTGTGTCTTATATCCTTGTTGTCCCTCTCACAAACACTGCTTCTTGCAGAGGTGGATTTGGGAGTTCTTTCAACACAAAAGGGCCCATTGTTCCAGCACCAAATACAAGTACATTCTTAGGGAATGCATATCCCCAGCCGGATCAAAATCTCTTTGGCACCCAGCTACCCCCATCACAGAACTTTGTTGGCATGCAGAGCTTTAAGGGTTTTGGCAATACAAACTCTGGGATTGCAGGTACTTTTCTTTTCTCTGTTCTTCACAAGGAGTTTCTATAGCACATTGGCCAGCTATGAGACACTGACACCATGGACCAGAGCCAAGTTTCATCACTTTCAGTTATGGTTTCCTCTTGGATAAGAGACTACTAATTGTGATCATCTGACTGTTTGCTTTTGCAGGAGGTTTTGGCACTGGAGGAATTGGTAGTGCTGGACCAGTGCCAATATCCCCCTTCAATTCTCCTGTCCCTAATATGGCTCCAACACTTGGATTTGGAAATATTACCCAGTCACCACCACCATCTGTTCCAGAAGTTATGCCTCTTGTAGCCAGCCTATCAACAAGCACCACACCCTTACCAGCATCCCCCTTCACCTCTCAAGTGTGAGAATTTTTTCTATGGAGTCCAGTAATCCAGTGTAGGATCAGAGGCATGCCATTGATGGGCTCATAACTTGGTCTTCATCTACATCTTGCTCACATCTGGTGTTGCTGGTCACTGGACACATGAGAGACTGTTGTTACTTGTGTTCTATTCTTCTCTTCTTAGTTGGTATTTTATTTTGTTTGTGTTTTCCTGCAGTTTTCTTTCAGGGTCTCTTGGAATTTCACTCATGAATCTCATTAGCCATAGCATGAGGTCATTTTACAATTTCTTTTTGAATTGACCTAAAGTTTCAAATTTGGATGTAATTATGGGGATATTCCTGCATACACTAACTAAAGGTGAGCTTTTCTGCACATTACCTTGGTGTAATGGTCTTATGAAACATGATGTTCTTTTTACAGGTTGCCAGGAACCTCACCATTTACAAAGAGTTCTCTGGAAGGTCAACCGCCAGTGGCAGATGATATTTGGTTGAAGGAGACATGGAAACTAGGAGAGGTATGTCCTTCTGTCATTTTGCAGTTTACATATGTACAATCAGTAGGGAGGACATGATTGTGTTGAATTCTCTCCTTTGAAACCATCTCGCCACTCTCACCACACCTTTATTTTAAGTTGTGTCAAAGCAAGGAGTGCCTTCATGCTGTTGTGCATGTGTATGTTATTCAAAGGGTACATTCTGGATGTTGTCAACTGTCTCTACTCTAATATGCTTAAGTCAAATGAGTCACAGATTCCAGAGCAGGAGCCTCCATCTTATGTACGATATTGAGAGTTGATACTAGCAGCTTCTTGGAAATCTGACGAAGTAAAAGTACTCCAGAAACTTGGTAAGAAGTGTCCTATGTATTCTGGCTTTATGTTCCACTTTCTGTTCAACCATGGTTAGAAATTCAACTGTGTCAGATTGTCTCTTTGATCTAGAATAGACAAGTGATTTCCATTTGTTACAAGCCCTGGATGTTTGTGGTATGTACTGAGCTTCTTCTGGGATCTGCAGGTTGTACAGAAATTGAGGAGAGCTTGTTCAAAAATAGCTGATGAAAACTATTCCTGTCATCTGTAAATTCATTTCTGTGTGAGCAGGGAATCCAGATGTTTTGAATTCGATACCATCTCAAGCTTGATGAGGCCTAGCTCAACTATCCTCCATGTGGAAATGTGAGCCTTGAAATGCATCCATTTTAGTTCTTAAGGAGTTGCACTGTTGTGATATGTCTAGAGTTATTCATAGTTATTTTGGTCAGTTGGCTTTCATATCCTGCCCAGCTGTGTATATTGGAGACATGCAGCTGAGATTTATGGTTACAAAAGTGCTGATGTTGAAGTCTTGTGAAGTTTTTAGAATAAAGCTTGAAACTTCATCCTCCTCTTGCTGACCTTCAATGCAGTTCAGAAATACTGGCATTGATAGTTGTTAGTCCTTCTGTTTTGGGATTATGCTGACATTTTCATGCATGTTAGTCATAGGTGTTCATCTGCACTCAAAGCTTCCAAAACCTTCCACTGAAAAGTGTTGATTCATATTGCCAGTAGTACAGTTTGTCTTGTTTTCTGCAGAAATATCAGCAATTAGTTCAAAAGGGTTGTCAAAAGATATATATGTCCATATTGTGCCTTGCAGATTTGTATGTCTGTATGCCTTTAGATCCTTTTTTTGGTCTGTTTTTTCTTTAGAGGAAATATCTGCAGTTGTTTCCAGTCTCTTTGCACCTGCAAAAGAGATCCAGTCCATCAAAGAGGCTAATGCTCCTTTTCTTGATTGGTAGAAGTCTGTACTGTTTCATCCATTTCCATTTTCGTAAGACTGTTGAATGCTATGGAGAGCATTTAAGGTTTTTGAATCTAAGAATGTTTTTTTTCTCCCAAAGATTTCCCCAAGTTTACTGCATTGAATATGGCTTCTGATGGCCACACCAAGATGAGGAGTGACTAGATTCTGAATCAATGGTGAAGAGCCCATCGGCTCTGAGGTGCATTTTCTGCATTTGGTTCAATATCCAATTTTGTTGTGATCACGAGTGTTTCCTGGGCTTTGATGGTGTTGTTGTGTGGACCATCTCTGGAAAATGTTGAAAACTGGTTTAAAGACATTCTCCAAAAGTAAATGCAACAAAGAGGATGGTTCAATCATCATGAATGAGGCAAAAATGGGTGCCTCACTTTTACATCATGGCTACTTCAAGCTTCCACCACATGAAGCCTTCAGGTAATCAATAAAAAGAACTCCAAGCCAACATGATGCTGCTATAAGCCTATACCACAATCTGTTGTAGCACCTTATGACTTCGAACCTTAACCCTAAAGGCTTTGGGATTGCACCCATTTCCACACATACTTTCAGGTTGCAAAATTGCACTTCTCAAATTCACAATATTGCAACTCTAATGAACATCACATCATCAATAACAACATCGCCATGAATTCAAGAGTTGAGGAACAGTTGACAATGACAAGCTTGTAACATATGCACATAGAGAGGGAGAAAAAAAATGGGTGTCACAAATATTTGTTGGATTGCTTTGCATGGATTTTCGATTAGTGCCTTTCCAAATTGCTAAACATCGATTTTGTCATAGATTTGTGCAATTAAACAATCTTAGGCATCGATAATCTTCTAACTCTTCAAATTGTGTTAAGTCACAACATTGTTGCAAACAACATCCACCTTCACAATTCTTTAAATTTCAATTAGAACCAAGCTCTCAACAACAACCCTCATGGTTCACAACGAAAAACAAACATAAGGCCCCAAATATGTGGTGTAATTGAGATGTTCCACAAAATTTGAAATCTAGTACATGTTTACTTGATTTTCGAAATGTTGAAAGAAACATTTTTTTTTGTTTTTTTTGCGCCCAATTCCCAAAGGAAATAATGTGGAAAAACTGCACATAATGAGATTTAGTTTTTCATATTCATTCACCATTTTTGAGTTGTGGGTAAATGAAAGGAATGTGCTACATGTTCTATGTTCCTCAACATTGGAAAGCTTTTTTTTTAATTTAAAAAAAATTATAAATGTCATTGACATCAAATTTTATGAATTGGAATAGACAAGTTGATGGAAAAAATAATTTAAGTTCCAATATGGAATTCAACCTAATTCCTAAAGTCTCTTTGCAATCAGTGGAAGTAATTTAATGTAAAGAGCTCCCAAAAGAGGGTCCAACAATTACATCTAGGTTTAGTGGTAATTGTCAAGTAGTGTAAGCTAAAACAATAATAACTATAATTACTCATATTACATACATAAATAAAAGAAATAAGGAACTACATAAAGGATGTTTGTAGTCCTAGTCATTGGTGGTAATTTGTTTGGCAACACTAAATTATCTCTAGTTCACCTAGTGGTATCATAGGAAAATAAAATAATAAAAAAAGAACTCCAGGAAAACCAAAGAAGGTTTAGGGGTACTTGTTGAGTGGTTCAAATTTTGGTTATTGGTCTCATTATTGAATATCCAGACTACTAGTTTAAAATTTTCAAAAAATAGCTCAAAAGTAGAACCAACAGGAAACTAAAATCAGAACTAGAATTGAGAATTGGTCTTCAACTAGAACTAAACATAGAACCCAAAACCCATTTTATACAAGTTTTAGTTTTTAAAATTAATTTTTGATTTATATATATTTTAGTAAGGTTGGGTGGAAGCATATTATGGTGACCCCCTTTATATAATCACATTGTAATGTTTTCTTTGAATGGGTGTTTTTGAGTCTAAACCATGTCAACATGTTATTAATGTTTTTGCATATTGTGATAGAACGTAATTATCCAAGCAATAATTTTTTTTTTCTATGTATATTATGGTAGATTGGAATATATTTGTAATTGTGTATTAAAAAATATAAATATATTAAAAAAATTAAAATCATTTTTAATTTTATGAAATTTGTAGTATCTATTTCATATGTGATTCCACATATTTTGAATCATGTCTATGAACCATGTGAAAGTTTAATAATTTTCATTCGACAAATTAGGGGTTTTTAAATGCATTACCCATAAGTATGTGGTAATTTGAAATTTTAACAAACAATCACTTTGAAAATGGAAGGTGATAAGCATTGTGAGTTGGGCCCATGAATAAAATCCATTTCACATTGATTTGAATGATGAATGAAACCAAATAATTTGAAATGGGTTCGGTTGTATTGTGTATATTATAAATATACCCATGATTCTTTAGATTAAAATGATTTATTTATTCAAATAATATTATGTAACATTAACTTTGTGAAAATTGTAATTTTAAAGCCCAAACCTCAAAATTAGAACCCCAAAATTACATGCATCATGTTTTGAAAGATACATACTATAATATTAAACCCAAAAAAACTCAAAAAAGGGTCACCATAATATTGTTTCACCTAGTTAAACATGTTGTTACTTTGAGAAAATAATTTAATATACATTTTTTTGAAAAATATTTTTGGGATGTCTAGTGGGGATGTGGCATTTGACATGTATTTGTTATTTTTGGAACATGTTTCAAGTATGTGATTTAAAAAAAAAAGCATGTAGTTATATAGGTTGTTACATTTTATTGGTGTTATAGTGCTAGGGACTTTAAAAAATATATTTTTGAGCTATCTGTGTAGGTAGGTAGAATTGGATTTGGTTTGGAACTAGACTTGCTAGGAAGTTTTGGGAGTACTAGGAATTTGGAATCTTGAAGTGTGAAGAATTGGGTATGGAACCAAACCAAAGGTTTTATTGAACTAGACAATCCTTGAACTAGAATTGGGGGTTTTTTCAAATTTAAAAAAAAATTGAAATTGGGATTAGAGGTTATTTTAGAAATGAATTGATTTCATTTTGAAGTTTATGAAACTTTTGAAACGTCAAAAATCCAAAAAAAAGATTTCATCAAATGAATGTAATTTATCATGAACTTGCAAAGATTTGAAGCATATCAGGAAACTAATTTAAAAAAAGAAGAAGAAGCAATGAATGTCATATAGGAAACAACAAGAAGATTAGAAATACTAAACTTACAATAATAAAAAAGAAAAAATAACAAGAAGCAATTAATGAAAAAAATGCAAGTAATAAAAAGTAGTTAGCAAAGATAAACAAGTAAGGAAGTTCATATAAAAAGTAACATACAAATTCTGAAATGTTATTAAACTACTACGTTCAAAATATAGAAATAACAAAGAACAAGTAGTGAAGAGAATTTTTTTTTTACTAGCAATAAAAATTAATTAGTAAATATTAGCAAGCATAAAAAAAACTCAACAATTTAACTAACAAACATTTTTTAAAAATGAAGCCAACAAGCAAAAAAAAACAAGTATGTAATAGATTGAGAAAAATTAATAAAAAAAGAAGAAAAATAAAAAAAACAAGCAAAATAAAAATAGCCAAACCAACAAACAAAATCAAAATGGAAAGAAACAAAAACTTGAATTTCAAAAACTTGGGTAGTGGTAATAGCCCTTTGGTGTTTAGGGGTCGGTGGGCGAACACCCGGAGAGTGGCTAGTCAATATTTTTTTTGTCATTCACTGATTTTTGGCCTTTGCTATTAGGGGGGCTCTTCTCTGACCGGTGTAAGGGGTAGTTCCAGAATGCTTTTTTAAAAAATTGAGTGCCTTTAGGGATTATGGCGTGTGCTAGAGGGTATCAAGATGAATAGTTGTGCATGCTTACTTGACCCAAAAAAGATACCCATGTGTGTGATACCCATGTGTGTGATGCTGGTTTGGCTGTTCAGAGATGGGTGTTTTTGCTAACAAATTTGTAAGTTTCTTTTGCAATTTGCCAAATTTGAGCCCATTTTTCTGCTTTGCAAATTTGTCAAGGTTCAATAATGGGTGTTGTATATGGAACATTTACAAGGGTTTGAGGTTTGGTTTAGAGGTGGAGGCTTGCACATGTAAAGAATTGGAACTTATTGTTAAAAAACACAACACTAAACCCTAAAATGCACATAGAACACACATTGGAAAACAACAACATTTATTAACATGACAAAAGAGGAGCTCCCCCCAAGTTTAGCATTTCGGTTTTCCCCCCAAAATTTGGACAAGGCAACAAGTTGGTTGCAGCTCTAATAGAACTAGGTAGAATTTTTAGATACCATCTTTAACAAGTATGTCTTCCCTACCAAAACACATATAAGATGAAGTGCAATTTTTCTTAGAGCTTCTAGTTCCTAGTGTAATTTTGTTAAGATGTCTATATGTAGAACATGGAGAGGAACAACACCTTACATGAAATTTAGATCTGAATGTAAAAGCAACACCTTTTGTGCATGTCAAAGTAGAAATAGAACAAGGTCAAGGTTCAGTATCCAGTTTGGATTAAGGTTAGATGCATAGAGAGAAGATTTGATCAAAAACAAGGATTTGAAAAATAGAGGGAATTCAGATTTGAATGTAGAAGCAACACCTTTAACACATGTAAAAGTAGAGATAGAACATGGTCAAGGTTCAAGATCAGGGTTGGGATTAGATGTAGAGAGGGAGGATCAAATTAGAAATAAGGAGCTGAAGAATAGAGGGAATTCAAATTTGAATGTAGAAGCAACACTTTTAATACATGTCAAAGTAAAGATAGAATAGAGTCAAAATTTAGGATGAGGGTTGGGATTAAGGTTAAATGTCAAGAGGGAAAATCTGATTAGAAACAAGGAGCTAATAAAATAAGCAACACTAGCCCTTGGACTATATGTGAGGACAAAGATCACAGATTATATCTATGCAGAAAGGTATAAAAAATATATGTGTTTTTGTTGGTTTGAACATTATGCAAACATAAATTTTAGAGTCCAAGCATGACCAAGACATACCAAATTCTTGCAAGCTCAAACACAATGCAACAAGAAGTTCAACCCCACCACCTGCATAGAAACAATAGATGTCATGTTGATGTGGAAAGATTTTGAGGATTTCTAAAAACTCATTGCATCTACTGGTTTCCTTTGGGAGCATGCACTTGCAAAATTTCTAGCCCTAACTCATTTCCTATCTTTTTGGGTTAAATTTAGGAAGTTAAGAAATGTACCTATACTAAGGCCAAACTTTGAACCTCCAACTCCTTAAAGGTTAGGGCTAGGAGGGGGAAATTATACAAATTGTGCCTTGTAGACAAAGGAGTGACACCATGGGCCAACTAACAAGGATAACGTGCCCTTGAAATTTGGAATTGTGGCCCCTGAAGCTAAGGAAGCCCAAAAAACAACTCGGTTAATTAGTTTCCTGCAACATTTGCGAGGGGCAATGGACAAGTGAAGCTTTGGAGGAAGCCATGGAAGTAGTTGAGCAAGGTACTTGTTCTTTACATGGGGCTAGTTAGATATTTCACATACTTTTAAGTTCTCTTTTTGACCATCTGACTAAACACACCCAAAGTAGGAAAGTGGGGCCACTAGGAGTGTTCATAGAAGAGGAAGATGTGGCAACCTACAAATGGACTTTAGCAATGGGGGAATGCGGCTTGTTAATATTATTAAACCAATTTAAGTTGAAGGTTGTAGGAATGATTCAAATAAAGGTGACATTGTTCTGAGATGGCATACCTAGAAAAATTTGGTGGTGATGGTTCAAGAATCAACATCCAAATGTGGTCATAAGGCAAGTTAAAGGATTTGAGATGTGCATAGCACAAGGTTTAATGGTTGCTTCTTGGAAGGAATTTTACACAAACTTGGCGTCATTATATAACCAACATTAGTACCCTTTTGATCACATATGAAACAATGAAGAAATAGGTGTACATGCAAGTAAACAAGTAGGGGCATGGGTGTTGGCCAAGAGAGGGTTGAATGCAGTTTATAGTACCATCCCAAAATCTTGGGAATGGTAGACTATAAATTGCATTGCTAGTGCAACAGGTGGGAGTCTACTAAGCTTTTACATTTTCAGAGGGGACTGACTGAAAGACAATTACATTAAGCTATGCAAACTAGGTACATGCATGGCTATGCAAAAGAAGGCATGGATGACTTGTTTTTTGTTTAAGGAGTTTTTATCTTTTTTTAAGTAGTATGTTCTAGGTGGAGTGTCTACAACCAACTGACATTTATTGGTTCTAGACGGCCATGGTAGGCACGTAACTTTAGAAGTAGTAGAACAAGCCCATGAGTTTGGATTGGACATGATAATTTTACCTGCGCATACCTTTCATGCCCTTCAGCCATTGGATGTTTCTTGCTTTAAACCATTTAAAATTGCATTTCAAAGGGTTAGGGATTTGTAGCAGTGGCTAGTAGAAACTACATGGAATTAGACAAGATTGCTTTAACTGGATGGGTGGACTAGGTTTTAGAATAGGCATTGACAAAAATGAATATCTAGTTTGGATTAAAAACAACATGTATATGGCCTTTGGATCCAAATGCAATAAAGAACAAATTCTGGTCTTCAAGCTTCTACACAATCGGGCCAAACAATGAAGGAGATGAAGTAGACATCACATTAAATGAACAAGATGATCAAGGCCAGGGTGAGAAGGATGAAGGAAAACATGCACAAAACGATTAGGGCTAGGGTGATCAAAGTGAACATCAACATCAACATGGAGAAGAAGTTGTTGCCATGGATCTTTTCAATATACACACATTAATTCACCAATTAGGCCTAGGTTGTTCTAACCTAAACCTGAATATTGCATAATGTTACTATGGAAATATGCCTCATAGCTTTCCCATGACAAAAGATAGGGCAAAAGACAACTTGGTAGTAAATCTAAACAACTTTAGTCAAGAACAAATGCAAGAAGAACAAATTTCTTTGAATTTGACCCAAGATACCATGAGAATGCAGCAACTTTTGTTGCTCCTTCATCTACTTGCAAAATAGATTAGAGAAAAGGAACCTTTAGTGGACTACTCATAGTTTCATGTCATCACCAGTGTTGAATACATAGTAATTATGTGTAAGAAGGCTATGGAGAAGCCAGTTGCAAAAGTAATTAGTAAAACAAATTGTAAGGAAGGGGAGGAAAATAGGGTTAGAAAATATGTAAATTACCTCATTGTAGATGAACGGCGTCTGAATGTGTAGTTACTAAAAGTGCAAAAACACATTTCAATACAATTGGTTTGAAATAGTTGTGAAGGAAATAGGGTAGTGTTTGCAAGAACATTTGCAAGCTTCTTGGGTTGCATAAGGGTAATAGATAATTCCAATTACAAGATTTTAAAGGTTTATTCCAACATAATGGGGGGCAAAGTTACAAATAAGGGCTAAACTACTTGCTTGCGATCATGTTGTAGCATGTTTGCTTCATTCTACTTAGTAACCCAAACAAAGGAAGGGGGGGTTTAGGGTTTAAGAAGATCAAGAGGATCACAAGTAATTTCATCCAAGACCATAATTAGGAGGATCACTAATAGCTGCAACCAAGACCACAACTAGGAGGATCGCTAGTAGCTATAACCAAGACCACAACTAGGAGGATCGCTAGTAGCTATAACCAAGACCACAACTAGAAGGATCACCAATAGTTGCAACCAAGAGAGAAAGGATGAAGATCATGACTAAGAGGATTGCTAGCAAGTTGTAAGCATAAGAGAGAAAGGATGAGGAGCACCAAGATCAAGATCATGATGACCAAAAGGGTTGTTAATAGTTGCAACGAAAAGAAAGGAGAAGGAAAACAATGATCAACGTGACAATTGCGACCAAGTGGATTGTTAGCAACTGCAAGCATTTTTGCTTACAATAACAACTACACAAGTAATTCAATTGTATTGAAAGTAGACTTTACACTTTCCAAGTAGATTGTAATGCTACAAATAGTACAAGATATTATGCATGCACTTGAAAATTGAACTTTGAATTTATTCTGTGTATTACCAAGTATTTTCATGCATAAAGTATTATTAAATTTCTAATGATGTAAGGAGTTTTTAGATATATGACAGATTATATGCAGGTTTATATCAATATTTATGTGTGAATCCATGTTGGTTGTAGTGGGCCCGATTTATAACTATACTCCAATTCTAGATAGATATATGACAGATTATATGCAGGTTTATATCAATATTTGTGTGTGAATCGATGTTGGTTGCAGTGGGCCCAATTTATAGTTATACTCCAATTCTAGATTTACCTTCAAGGTCAAATAATGGCATTGGCCTAAGAATACACCAGAGGTGCAAGGGCAAATGCCTACAATTGAGTCATTTCCATTGGTTTCCCAATCACTAACAACAATCATTTCCAAGGACTCAAATAACATTGAAGGAACCCATGTGCTATCTAATAAGGAAGAGAGCCTTCCAAATTTTAATGTGGCTGCTTTCCTTGTTCTTTATGATGTAATTTTTGTTCCTACAAGTGATCCCCTCCTTAAGCCTACACCTATAGTACCTATATGTGTAGCAACAAATGTAAACAAATCACTAACAGTTCTTATTATGACCCCCATGGTTGTTGCACCTATTAACCTTGACTCACCTACAATGATGCAAACTTCTCTATTATAACATACCCTAGATGCTTGCAACTCTAAGCCTCTAGGTGATTATGTTTAAATTGTTAGCTTACCTTTGACCACTAAAAACCTAAGTATACTAGCAACTAAAGGATTGGTTTTAGGAAAACTTGAAGGGCATGATGGGATTAATATTAGGAACATGAGTCAAATGGCTACTGGTTCAAAAAATGATCCAACAAAAGGGCTTAAAATTCATCCCAAGATGGGAATGGGCCCAAGGGTAAGGGTAAAATGCATCAACGGACCAATGAAAAAACTGAAAAGTGAGTCATTCTTATTCAAGCTTCACCACTTATAAACAACCATTCATAATGTTGGTACCAAAACTCATTCTCTTTGTTAACATAAAAGTAAATACTCATCATGGGCTAGCCATTCAATCATTATTCAATACATCACATACAGTTTGTGTTGAACTTACCAAACATAAGCTCATACCCATTATATGCAAAAGTTTAAATTGTCGTAGTTCAAATCTTAACTCAAGAATCAAATAGGGCAACAATTAGGATGTAAATGAATCAAGCGTTTTGCCCATAACTAGCTAGTATTGAATTGTTTTACATTTGACAAATGTTTGGGCATATTATATTGCAATTGTCATAAGAAACCTTAGCTAGAGTGAAACTAATTAAATTGTTTTGATGCATTATGTAGGTTATACCATTTGGAGTACATAAATGAGTTTCATGCATGTGTACTTTGTTTATGTAGGGAGATGTGGCTCTCTAAGAACTATTAGTTTCTAGTGGACTATAATTGATAACTTGCGGACAACTTAGTCAAATTATAGCTAGGCTTTTGGTTTATAGGAGTTTTACCTAGATTTTGAAAGAATTTCATCTTAGGTTTAGTAGAACTTTCTCACCCTTGAAACTTGTGAACTAGGCCTTTGAACTTTTTAGACTTATTTTTGACACATGTTTCATCTTTAGACAAGGCAAGACAAATTTTTATTTAGTGTTAATAATGTTTAATAATATTTGGTATATTAATATGCAAAGTTAAGGCCTGTCCATGTTCATTGTGTAATTAGTTTGATTACTATGGGTCCAAGTATGTCCATAAGGTCTATAAATAGTTCCATAGGTTCTGCAAATAGATCCATAGGGTTTGCAAGTATGTCCATAGGGTTTGTAAATAGGTTTGTAGGGTTGCAAGTATGTCCATTGTGTCTGTAAGTAGGTCCATTGGTTTTCTTTATATGTTGATAAGGTCTGGAACTACTATACATGTATGTCTCCACATGGTCTCTAACTAGTAGGTCCACAAGTTGTGTAAGTAGTTCAATATGGCATCCAAGCAAGTCCATAAGTTTCATAAATACATGGTTGGTGGGATCTATTTTTTATTTGTTTTGTAGAGTTGCATTATTGAACTAGATGGATTACATGAGGGTGTCCATTTATAGGTTAATAATTGCACAATTTATAATCAATAATTAACCTAAATAGTTTATTGATATTTAGGCTATAAATTAAAAGGTCCATAGTATTTGTAATGTATAGTCTTAAGTAATCTTATACGTAATGCCTTAAGTACATTGATTACTTGTCAAGGATTAATTAAGTAATTGTACCTAGGTAGAATTATACATAATTCAATGTAATGTGGAGGTAACACATGTGTAATGTGTGGGATGTAGCTTCAATTAATGTCCTAGGTTCACTACAAACTCCATGTGACTTCCAAATACCAAGGTTGTGTGACATTTAAGTATAACCCATCTATCTTCTTCTTTCAACCATCTCTCCCCATTTGTTTGGACCTTGCTTGCATACTCCATGCTTTGAGTGTTTAACGACTAAAAACTAATTTTTAGTCGTGTTTCATATTTCACTTGGAATGTTGGCATGGGTAGAGTTTAGCTCTTTTAGAGCTCTGATTCAAGTCCACTAGTGAACTCAACGTGGTTTGTAAAATTGTCTAGAAGTTCATCCCAAACATGAAGGAGTGAATTGAAGGTAATGAAAAATGGTTCAAAGTAAAAATGAGCCTGTGTGACCATGGGCTAAATATGAGGAAGGAACTAATAGATTCCCATGTATCTATTGTTAAATGTGAGGCCATGTTTGGCAAGAAAAAAACAACAATGGGTTTAAATATGACAATTGTGTTGAACCTAATTTGGTTACAAGAGTGGAAGAGTTATATGTTGTTGTTTATCAGAGGTCAAATATTACTAACAACACAATTGGGGTGAGCTTTGCTAGGGTTGTCCTTATTGAAAGAAAAGGAAAATTCAAGGTTAACTTGGCTCATTTTGTAGCTGAAGTAAAGGGCATCGAAGCAAGAGGGCACAAGGGCAAGGTGGCTGTAAAAAGCTTGGGTAAAAAAACGAGATGTGTTACTACTATAATTATACAACATACATCTCCAATCAACTTATATCACTAATTGTAAAAGTAGAAGAGGTAAACGTTTTGACTCCTAGTGAAAAGCAAAGTCCATGCACTCCAAAAACTAACTCATTATCTCAACTTTTCAAGCAACTGTTTTTCACCCATCAATTTCAAGCTTGCACATCTCTTTTCTTTTTGTTGGCCTTGCCTACCAAGGCTAGGATATTGTGTTTAGATTCATTATAAAATATAGCAGCTTAATGGATTTTGCCCCCCTAGTTGGTTTGATATGACATTTTGGCTTGTGTTGAAACTTGAAATTTAGTTATTGGGTTATGATATTTTAAAGGATTTTAATTTTTTAAGAGTATTTTTTTAGAAGATTATATTTTTGCATAGTGAAATATTTGAATTTCCATAAAAAAAGTTTACCTTAAGATACACTTTTTAATGTAAATGGCAAGGCCATAATGTGACACACCCTTTGTTTTGATGGCCTTATTGCAGAACATCTAAGGACACTTTTTGTCGCAACCTTAGCCTTGGGCTTGTGACCAAGGCAAGGGCTTGCAAAGGTGCGAGCCAAGAGTGAACCCAGGAGTCACATTTCATGTTCCCGAGAGTGCAAGAAAGTTGAAGGAATGAACCCCCACACTCCCAAATGAGCTTCCACTTTGAGAGTTGGAGTCCCAATGGACTCCCGAATTTTCAGAAGGCAATTGTAGGGGTCAAAACTCTCAAAACTCATTGGATTGAAAAGTTCCTTATATCATTAGAAAGCTCTTGGAATAATTTGTGGAGCCTATGACCATTATGATTGTATCCCTTTGAATCATAAGTCTTCCTTAATTTGTTATTTTTGGAATAATAAATTAGTAAAAAAATGGGATAAACCATTTTTGTAAACAAAGTGTTGACATGGGTGTGAAGTTGTGAACATGTAAGGATAAGGCCCACACATGCACCACTTCATTTGTCTATTAATTTATTAGCCAATTCCAAAATGAACAAATTAAAAAAAGTGGGTTAATTAGTTGGACATTTTCATATAAACATAATAAAATTTTTCAATATTAGAACTTTATATTTTGACCCTACAATGTGCATATATAATAAACTAAGCCATGATTACACTTCCAACATGTGTAGATTTGTTTGCACCTTAATGCTTAATATTAAATCATTGGAATAACTTACATGGAACAATATTGAACAAACAAATAGTTGAAGATGTTAGATGATGAATTTATGATTGATGAATTTATTTCACCATTTAGCAATCCATTCTACCCACTTATGTTGAAAATTGCCTTGAAGAAGTTTGAAATTAGCACATTTTGAGCACTGCACTTTGCATTTTCATTTTGATCATGAAACTAAATATAAATATAACAGGATTTGTACAAATGTTGTTATGGTCATTGGAGTTTGTGAGTGGCCTTAATGAGCATGAAAATTATTTTTTTGAATTCCATCATTGTTGTTAATTGTTAACATGTTATATAATACATAGAACTCACATTATAAGGTTCAAACTTTCATTGCTTCATAATCCCTTTCAAAAATCAAAAGTTGATAATATGTTTTTAGAAAACATTGTGGCCCAATTGTTTCACCATATTCATAAGCCTCATGTCCATATTTTACAAATTGAGTTCATTACATCTATGTTTGTTAATATATTAGTTAATAGATTTAAATTTCACATGTATTGAATCAAAATGGCCATTAGTATATTGGTTAATATATCTAACATAAGGAAGCACTAAATCAAAGTGGCCATAATCACCATACATTTTGTGAACTAAATCAACCTTGGCCTGAATCTCCTACATGTAACTAGATTCAATTAATTTATTGGCTATATTAATACCATACTTGGTTTCATTATTGGATATTTGTTTTATGGGAATGTGAATAATTGAAGTGCCTAGATGACATTAAAGATCACATATAAATGAAATTTATGATTGGTATGAAACTTATTGTGTTATTCAATGTTTGGGATTTTTGGAAATAACCCAATATTAATATATCAAATAAAATTTAATTACACATAAGATAACTTTAAAAAAAAAACATG